>Ga0268299_1001124_pt1 | contig 55709 bp, 52 predicted proteins | sample NOBtaG_FD_193484 | JGI IMG/M metagenome (GOLD analysis project Ga0268299, IMG submission 193484) | Activated sludge microbial communities from bioreactor in Nijmegen, Gelderland, Netherland - NOB reactor | ecosystem: Engineered > Bioreactor > Aerobic > Activated sludge | place: Netherlands... | reverse complement strand
GGCCGCCGATGGCGTAGAACCACAGCCCGAGCGCGGTGACGCCGACCACCGAGCGCCACAGGTGCATCGTCGGCACCGGCGTGCGCAGCGCGATGCCGCGCGAGCGCAGCAGCGCCGCCATCGCCAGCGCGCCGACCACGCCGCGGTAGAACACGATCTCGGCGGTGGCGTAGTGCGCCGAGGCGTACTTGACGCACACGCTCATCGCCGCGAACAGCAGCGTCGCCAGCACCATCAGCAACGGGGCGGACATGCGCAGCCGGCGCGGGGCGGCGCCGGTCACCGGGCGCGGCGCGCCATCCGCTCGTGGTACCACTCGTGGAAGTGCTGCATGCCGTCTTCCATCGGGCTCTGGTAGGGGCCGGCCTCGTCGTCGCCGCGCCGCCACAGCGCCTCGCGGCCGGCGTCCATGCGCAGCGCGATCTCGTCGTCCTCGACGCAGGTCTCCATGTAGGCGGCCTGCTGGGCCTCGACGAACTCGCGCTCGAAGCCGGCGATCTCCTCGGGGTAGAAGAACTCGACGACGTTGAGCGTCTTGCGCGGGCCCTGCGGCACCAGCGTCGACACCACCAGCACGTGCGGATACCACTCGAGCATCACGGTCGGGTGGTAGGTCAGCCAGATCGCGCCGTGGCGCGGCGGCTTGCCGCCGCGGAAGTTGAGCAGGGCCTCGTGCCAGCGGCGGTAGACGTCGGAGCCGGGCTTGCCCAGCGCCTCGCCGGCGTGCTTGGCCACGCCCACGGTCTGCAGCGAGAACTCGCGCCCCATCTGCCAGCGCAGGTCGTCGGTGGCGACGAAGTTGCCCAGGCCGGGATGGAAGGGACCGACGTGGTAGTCCTCGAGGTAGACCTCGATGAAGCTCTTCCAGTTGTAGTCGCACTCGTGCAGGTGCACGCGGTCGAACACGTAGCCGGAAAAGTCGAACTCCGGCGGCAGCGACAGGCTCGCCAGGTCGGTCGCGACCTCGCGCCGCCCCGGCCCGCCCTCGAACAGCAGGCCGTTCCACGACTGCACGGGGTAGTTGTTCAGGTGCAGGCAAGGGTCGTCGGGGAAGTGCGGGGCGCCGACCAGCTGGCCGGACAGGTCGTAGGTCCAGCGATGCAGCGGGCAGACGATGTGGCGGCCGGCGTTGCCGCGGCCGCGCAGCATCACCGCCTGGCGGTGCCGGCAGACGTTGGAGATCAGCTCGATGCCCTGGGCCGTGCGGACCAGCGCCCGGCCTTCGCCTTCCTGCGGCAGCGCGAAGTGGTCGCCGACCTCGGGCACCGACAGCGCGTGCCCGAGGTAGCGCGGGCCGGGCCGGATGATGAGGTCCTGCTCGCGGCGATAGACGGCCTCGTCGAAGTAGCTCGACACGGGCAGCTGCGCGTGGCTGCGCTCGAGGACTTTGCGGGTGATGCTGAGATCGGACATGGTCCCCAAGGCCTGCAGGAAACCGATGGAGGGCAAGGGGCGCGATTCTAGCGGCGTCCTTCCTTTGGGGGTTGTCCTTCACAGGGGGCGTCGCTCCAATCGGGCGCAGCTCCCGCGCCGCACAAATGCTGACACCCCGTGGGGGTGCTTGACGACGCGCTGACTACAATTCCTTTTTTCACGCGATTCATGGCCAAGCAAGCACCTGCTACCGGGAACACGCCCGAAGCCGAGCCCGCCAGCTACGAAGCGGCCCTGGCCGAGCTCGAGCAGCTCGTTGCCGCGATGGAGGGCGGCCAGTTGCCGCTGGACCGGCTGCTCGCCGGCTATCGCCGCGGCGCCGTGCTGCTGGGCTATTGCCGCAGCCAGCTCGAAGCGGTCGAGCAGCAGGTCCAGGTCCTCGAGGCCGGCCAGCTCAAGCCCTGGGTCAGCCCTTCATGAAGCGAGACGAATTCGACAGCTGGTCGCGCGAGCGGCTCGCCATCGTCGAGCAAGCGCTCGACGGCTGGGTGCCGGCCGAGGCGCCGGCCGGGCTGGCCGAGTCCATGCGCTACGGCGTGCTCGACGGCGGCAAGCGCCTGCGCCCGCTGCTGGTCCTGTCGGCGGCCGAGGCCGTCGGTGCCCACGACAGCCAGGCGGCCCTGCGCGCGGCCTGCGCGGTCGAGCTGATCCACGCCTATTCGCTGATCCACGACGACATGCCCTGCATGGACGACGACGTGCTGCGTCGCGGCAAGCCCACGGTCCACGTGCAGTTCGGCGAGGCCCAGGCGATGCTGGCCGGCGACGCCATGCAGGCGCTGGCCTTCGAGGTGCTGACGCCCGACGACGACAGCGTCCCGCTCGCGCTGCAGGCGCGCCTGTGCGGCCTGCTGGCGCGCGCGGCCGGGCAGCACGGCATGGCCGGCGGACAGGCGATCGATCTCGCCAGCGTCGGCCGCCCGCTCGACGAGCAGGCGCTGTGCGACATGCACCGCCGCAAGACCGGCGCCCTGCTCCAGGCCAGCGTGATGATGGGCGCGGCCTGCGGCGACACCACGGCGGCCGCGCGCCAGGCGCTCGGCGAATATGGCGCCGCCCTCGGCCTGGCCTTCCAGGTGGTCGACGACATCCTCGACGCGACCCAGGCCTCCGACACGCTGGGCAAGACCGCCGGCAAGGACGCCGACAACAACAAGCCCACCTACGTGACCGTGCTCGGCCTCGAGGCCGCGCAGCGCCGCGCCCAGGCCCTGCGCGAGCAGGCCCAGGCCGCGCTGGCGCGCAGCGGGCTGCACAATGCAGCCTGGCTGAGCCTGCTGGCCGACAAGGTGGTCGAGCGCGACAGCTGAGCCACGATCTCCCGATGAAGTCCTATCCCCTGCTTTCGACCATCGACGCGCCGGCCGACCTGCGCCGGCTGTCGCGCGCCGAGCTCAGGCAGCTGGCCGACGAACTGCGGGACCACGTGCTGACCAGCGTGTCGCAGACCGGCGGCCACCTGTCCAGCAACCTCGGGACGGTGGAGCTGACGGTCGCGTTGCACTGCGTCTTCGACACGCCCGAGGACCGCCTGGTCTGGGACGTCGGCCACCAGACCTATCCGCACAAGATCCTGACCGGCCGCCGCGACCGCATGGGCAGCCTGCGGCAGCTTGGCGGCATCAGCGGCTTCCCGCGCCGCGACGAGAGCGAATACGACACCTTCGGCACGGCCCACTCGTCGACCTCGATCTCGGCCGCGCTCGGCATGGCACTGGCGGCCAAGATCAAGGGCGAGGATCGCCGCACCGTCGCGATCATCGGCGACGGCGCGATGACCGCCGGCATGGCCTTCGAGGCGCTGAACAACGCCGGCGTGGCCGGCGCCAACATGCTGGTGGTGCTCAACGACAACGACATGTCGATCAGCCCGCCGGTCGGGGCGCTCAACAAGTACCTGGCGCGGCTGATGAGCGGCAAGTTCTACGACGCGGCGCGCGAAGGCGCGAAGACGGTGCTGAAGAACGCGCCGCCGCTGTTCGAGCTGGCGCGGCGCTTCGAGGAACATGCCAAGGGCATGGTCGTGCCGGGCACCATCTTCGAGGAGTTCGGCTTCACCTACGTCGGCCCGATCGACGGGCACGACCTCGATGCGCTGATCCCGACGCTCGAGAACCTGCGCGACCGCAAGGGCCCGCAGTTCCTGCACGTCGTCACCAAGAAGGGCTACGGCTACAAGCTGGCCGAGGCCGACCCGGTCGCGTACCACGGCCCGAGCAAGTTCAACCCCGCCGAAGGCATCAAGAAGCCCGCGACGCCGCCCAAGACCACCTTCACGCAGGTGTTCGGTCAGTGGCTGTGCGACATGGCGGCGAAGGACGAGCGCCTGGTCGGCATCACGCCGGCGATGCGCGAGGGCTCGGGCATGGTCGAGTTCGAGCAGCGCTTCCCCAAGCGCTACTTCGACGTCGGCATCGCCGAGCAGCATGCGGTGACCTTCGCCGGCGGTCTGGCCTGCGAGGGCATGAAGCCTGTGGTCGCGATCTACTCGACCTTCCTGCAGCGCGGCTACGACCAGCTGATCCACGACGTCGCGATCCAGAACCTGCCGGTGGTGTTCGCGCTCGACCGGGCCGGCCTCGTCGGTGCCGACGGCGCCACCCACGCCGGCGCCTACGACATCGCCTACATCCGCTGCATTCCCAACTGCAGCCTGATCGCGCCGGCCGACGAGAACGAATGCCGCCAGGCCCTGACCAGCGCCTTCGAGCAGAGCCATCCGGTCGCCGTGCGCTACCCGCGCGGGGCCGGCGTCGGCGCGGCCATCGATCCCGAGCTAAAGGCGCTGCCCTGGGGCTGCGGCGAGCTGCGGCGCGAGGGGCGCTCGCGCCGCATCGCGATCCTGGCCTTCGGGACGCTGCTGTACCCGGCGCTGGCGGCAGGCGAGCGGCTCGACGCGACGGTGGCCAACATGCGTTTCGTCAAGCCGCTGGATACCGAGTTGCTGCTCCAGCTGGCGCGCAGCCACGAGGCGCTGGTGACGGTCGAGGAGGGCTGCCTGCCGGGCGGTGCCGGCAGCGCCGTGCTCGAGGCCCTGCAGGCGGCCGGCGTGAGCATCCCGGTGCTGAACCTCGGCCTGCCCGACAGCTTCGTCGAGCATGGCGACCCGGCCAAGCTGCTGGGCATGCTGGGCCTCGACGCCGCCGGCATCGAGCAGAGCATCCTCAAGCGCTTCGGCGGCAAGCTCGAGCTCGTAAGGCCGGCGATCAACGGCTAGGCCGTGACCGCAGCCTCGGTCGCGCCAGCCGTTGCGGAGCAAGGCACGCGCGGGCTCCGGGCTCCCTGGAGCGGGGGTTAGGCGATGATCGAAGTCACGGTCGCGCCGGCCGTTGCGAAGCAAGGCACGCGCGGCCTCGATCTTCCCGGAATCAGAGGCCCTGGAACCCCTGCTGCAGCGCGGAATGACGCCAGCTGTCATGCTCGCGACTGAACACCGAGAATGGCGGGGGCAAGATGCCCGCTGCCCGATTCCATGAACGACATGACCCACCCCGCCACCGCCGCCAGCCTGCTGCACATCCCGGACACGCAGAGCGCGCGCGACGAGCGTCATCTGGCGATCCAGCGTGTCGGCGTGAAGTCGGTGCGCTATCCGCTGACCGTGCAGGTCGGCGAGTCTGCCGCGCCGACCGTCGCCACCTGGAGCCTGGACGTGGCCCTGCCGGCCGAGCAGAAGGGGACGCACATGTCCCGTTTCGTCGCCTGGCTGGAGGCCCTCAATGCCACCGGTCGGCCCCTCGACGCGGCGAAGCTGCGCACCGAGCTGGCCGCGATGCTGGAGAAGCTCCACGCGGTCGAAGGCCGGATCGAGGCGCACTTTCCCTTCTTCATCCGCAAGCACGCGCCGGTCTCCGGCGTGGCCAGCCTGCTGGACTACGAGGGCGCGTGGATCGCCGAGCGGCGCGCCGGCGCCACCACCGTGTGGTGCGAGGTGGTCGTGCCGGTCAAGAGCCTGTGCCCGTGCTCGAAGGAGATCTCGGACTACGGCGCGCACAACCAGCGCTCGCACGTGACGATCCGCGCCGAGCTGAAGGCTGAACTCGGCTTCGAGGCGCTCGTCCGCTTTGCCGAGGAATCGGCGTCCAGCGAGATCTGGGGCCTGCTCAAGCGCCCCGACGAGAAGTGGATCACCGAGCGCGCCTACGAGAACCCGAAGTTCGTCGAGGACCTGGTGCGCGACGTGGCGCTGCGCCTGAACGCCGAGCCGGGCGTCGGCCGCTACCGTGTCGAGGTCGAGAACTTCGAATCGATCCACAACCACTCGGCGTTCGCCGTGATCGAGCGGGACTGACGCACTCGGCCCCACGGCCCCGGGGGGCCACCCCGACCGCGGGGTTGCCCGGGCGACGAGGCGGCGCGACCATGAAGGAAATCACGCCGCCGACCTCATGGACGCTCCGACCCCGCCCAAGCCGACCCCGCTGCCCCAGCTGGCGGCCTTCGACTCCAACCAGGCGGCCTGGAAGGCGCTCGTGGACGAGTTGACGCTGCTCAACGTCAAGCTCGAGTACCTGAAGCTGATGCTCAAGCTGCGCGCGCGGCAGCCGCAGTAGCCGTCGCTCAGGCGACCGGCCCGTCCAGCATCGTCACGGCCCAGCCTTCGCGCTCGGCCAGCTCGCGCAGCCGGGGGTCCGGGCGCACCGCCACCGGTGTGCCCACGGCTCGCAGCAGCGGCAGGTCGCCGCTCGAATCGCTGTAGAAGCAGCTGTGCTCCAGCCCGTCCAGCGTCAGGTCCTGCAGGCGCAGCCAGTCCTTCACCCGCAGCAGCTTGTGCTCGCCGACGCAGGGCTGGCCCGCGATCTCGCCGGTGAGCCGGCCGTGCGAGTCGGCGAGCGCCTCGCTCGCCAGCACCTCGTCGATGCCGAAGGCCGCGGCGTAGCGCTCGGCGATGAAGCGCGGCGTCGCCGTCACCAGGCAGCACAGGTCGCCGCCGTCGCGATGCCGGTCGACCAGCGCGCGTGCCGCGGCCGGCAGCGAAGGCGGCAACTCCAGGGCGAATTCGGCCAGCCAGGCATCGAGCTCGGCGCGCGCCACCTCGCGCAGCGGCAGCAGCAGGGCGCGTTGCAGCGCCCGCACGTCGACCTGGCCTTCGACGTAGCCGCGGCAGCGGTCGAGGTAGACGTCGGCAGTCTCGGGAGGCAAGCGCTCGCGCGAGGCCAGGAAGCGCAGCCAGGCCATGCCGCTGTCGAAGGGGATCAGCGTGTGGTCCAGGTCGAAGAGCGCGAGTCGCACGATGCCGCCCTCGCCGTCAGATCAGTCGGGCCGGCAGGACCCCGCGCAGCGCGTTGCAGACGACGATCGCGTCGGCGCGCAGCAGCTCGTCGCGCATCAGCGAGCGTTCCGCCGCGGCCCAGGCCGGATCTTCCAGCAGCAGGCCGCGCATCACGCCGGGCAGGGCGCCGTCGGCCAGCGGCGGCGTGAACCAGCGGCCGTCGAGCTGCACGAACACGTTGCTGCGGCCGCCCTCGACGAGCCGGCCGTCGGGCGTGAAGAACAGGCTGTCGAAGGCGCCTACCGCCTCGGCGGCGCGCAGGCCCGCGTCGTATTCGGCGCGCAGCGTCGTCTTGTGCGCCGACAGCGGCCGGGTGGACGGCAGCGGCACCGGTTCGAGCCGCAGCGCGACCGCGCCGTCGGGCAGTGGCACGAGCGCCTGCACGATCAGGTCGAAGCGGCCGCTGCGCGCAAGACCCAGGCGCATGCGGTGCGGGGCGTCCGGCGCGAGGCGGCCGCATTCGAGCTGGATCGCCTCGCGGACTTCGGTCTCGTCGAGCACGAAGCCCAGCGTCGCCGCGCTGCGTGCGAGCCGCGCGAGATGGCGGTCGAGCTGCCGCACGCCGGCCTCGCGGGTGGCGTGCATGGTCTCGAAGATCGCGAAGCCCGGATCCAGCCCGGTGAGGAAGCGGCCCTTGAGCTGGCACTCCGCGTACTCGTCCTCGGCCAGGCTGTCGAGCACGATGCCGGCGCCGATGCCCAGTCGGCCGCGGCGCAGGCCGTCGCGTTCGGCACCCAGCGTCAGCGTGCGGATCGCGACCGACAGGCAGAAGTCGCCCAGGCCTCCTTCGGCCGGTGGCGCGTCGATCCAGCCGACGGCGCCGCAATACAGGCCGCGGGACGTCGACTCGAGCCCGGCGATCAGGTCCATGGTGTGGTGCTTGGGCGCCCCGGTGATCGAGCCGCAGGGGAAGAGCGCCCTCAGCATTTGCGGGAACGAGGTCCCCGCCGCCGCGTCGGCTTGCACCGTCGACGTCATCTGGAACACCGTCGCGTGCGACTCCACCTCGAACAGCCCCGGCACGCGGACCGAGCCCACGCGCGCGATGCGCCCGAGGTCGTTGCGCAGCAGGTCCACGATCATCAGGTTCTCGGCCCGGTTCTTGGAGTCCAGGTGCAGGTGGCGCGCGGTCTCGCTGTCGCCCTCCATCACCGCGCGGCGCGGCGCGGTGCCCTTCATCGGCTTGGCGGTCAGCCGGCCGGCGCGATGCCTGACGAAGAGCTCGGGCGAGCACGACAGCACGTGGGTCGCAGCCTCGGGATCATCGCCGGGCGGCAGCGCAATGAATGCCCCGAAGGGCACCGGCTGGCGGGCCCGCAGCCGCCGGTACAGCGAGACCGGTGCACCGTGCGCGGCGAAGTCGAGCCGGTAGGTGTAGTTGACCTGGTAGGTCTCGCCGGCGCGGATGGCCTCGTGGATGCGCGCGATGGCCGCGTGGAAGGCCTGCCGGTCCACGCTGGCCCGCACGTCCAGCACGCCGGCCGGCCGCGGCTCGGCGCTGTCCGCATCGTGGCGCGCCAGCCAGCGGTCGGCGTCGTCGTGCGACAGCTGCTGCAGCTCGCGGAACAGCAGGACGCGCAAGGCCGTGGTCTCGTCGCCGGCGCGGCGACCGGCGCCCAGCAGCTTGGCGCCCCATTCGTAGTCGACCAGCAGCAGCGCATGCAGGCCCGAACGCTGGTCCGCCTCGACCTCGGCCCACAAGACATCGAGCGCCGCGGCATCGGTGCAGCGGCGCTCGCGGACGTAGCCGGTGTAGAGCCGGCTCGTCGGATGCTCGGCGCTCGCGGCGCGGTCGTCGAGCAGGGCGAAGACCGGCTCCGTCGCCATTCAGCTCCAGTCGTCCATGTCGTGGCGGATCTTGTGACGGTTGGCGATCAGTTCGTCGATCGAGGGCTCGTCGTTGAGCGCCCGCTTGATCGCCAGCTTGGTCGCCTCGTAGTTGGTGCGGTACATGTCCTTCTTGTCGAGCTTCGGGTCCTTGGCGCAGCGCGGATCGATCCACACCAGGCTGATGATGCACAGCTCGTTGGCCACGGCCTTGGGGATGATGCCCTCGATCACGCAGTCGATCACCGCGTCGGCGGTGGCGGCCTGCACCACGCCGCCGAACAGGTCGATGTTGGCGCTGTCCTTCAGCGTCACCTTGGGCACGGTGATCGTAGCCGGGCGGACCATCTGGTTGCAGGCGCGGATCGCGAACATCGCGGTGTGGCCCTTGCTCTGCGCCATCATGTTGGCGAAGGCTGCGCCGACCGGGCCGGAGGTAGAGCCGATCAGGATCTCGGGCATCGCGTCGGTGAACTGGCCGTCGGCGGCGAGGACGGTGGCTTCGCCGGCGTGGAAGGTGTAGGTCTTGGTCATGGTCGTTGGGATCGAGTGATGAAAGAAGCAGAGCGCGTTCGCACTGAGCTTGTCCTTCGACGGGCTCAGGACGATCGGAGTGTCAGGTCAATGGAAACGGTCAGAGAGACAAGGTCAGCAGCTCGCCCTTGCCGCCGGCCGCCAGGTCGCCGAGAAAGCGCTGCGGCTTGCGTTTGGGCAGCGCGTCGAACGCGCCGCCGTGACGGGCCAGGTCGCGGGCCAGCAGCTGCCAGAACACGCCGATGTCGACGTTGTTGCCGACGAAGGTCGGCGGCAGCGCGGGCGCCGGTCCCAGCGCCAGCAGCGTGCCGCGCCGCATGCCGTAGGCCGGGTGCGCGCCGAGGCGGCCGGCGACCGCGATCGTCCCCGCGACCATGCGCGAGGCGATGAAGTTGCCGGCATCGCCGAACACCAGGGCCGTGCCGCGCCGCATACGGTCACCGAAGCGCTGGCCGGCGTTGCCGCGCACGAGCAGCGTGCCGCCGCGCATGCCGTCCATGCTGCCGGGCAGGGCGCTCGCGGCGAAGTCGCCGGCGTCGCCGCCGATCTCGAGCCGGCCGCCCGACATCTCGCAGGCTGCCAGCAGGCCGGCGCTGCCGCTGGCGACGATCTCGCCGCTGCTCATGCCGGCGCCGAGGTAGTCACCCGCGTCGCCATCGATGCGGATCGTGCCGCCGGCGAGCTGCCAGCCGATGCGGTCGAACTTCGACAGGTCGCCCTCCAGGCGCAGCTCGCCGTCGGCCTGCGGCGCGACAGTGAACAGATCGCCGAGCGCCACGGCTTCGTTGCCGTGATGGACCACGTGTCGTCCGACCGCCGCGGCATCGAGATCGGCGAAGGCCGCGACTGACACCGAGCGCAGGTCGACGCGCAGCGCGGGCGCCTGCTTGAGCGTGAGCTTCCAGCCGCTCATGCCGCGGCTCCCGGCACGAGCTTGTGCAGGTGGTACAGGAAGGGCCCGAGCTTGCCGCCGTAGTTGCCGGCGCCGATGCGCTTGAGGCCCGAGCCGGCACCCAGGGCGATCGCGGCCTTCAGGCCCGCACGCATCGCCGCGGCCACGTCGGCGTCGGTCAGGCCGTCGATCACGATCTCCATCACGCTGCCGATGTCGGGGCCGAGCTCGGACTGCTTCGCGATCTCGCGCAGGTTGGGGCAGTAGGCGTCGTTGGTCGACGCGCCGAGCGTCGGGTATCTGCTGCCGACCTTGGAGCCCGAGCGCACCACGCCACCGGGGAAGGGCATGATGACGTTGGGCAGCGCCTTCATCGCCGCGACCGCGACCTCGGCCGCATGCAGGGCGGCGGCGGTGTCGGTGGCCAGCAGCAGCAGGTTGCCGCCGCCGACGGCCTTGGTCGTGACCCAGGTCGTTTCCTGCGCGACGAACTCGCCGTCCATCACCGGGACCCGCCAGTAGCGCTGCCCACCGATCATCTTGCTGGCCTGCCAGCCGTCGCCGAAGAAGCGCAGGTTCTTGCCCAGCGCGATCGGATCGCCGTCGAAGAGCCCGGCATACACCGCCGTGGTCGGGCAGGTCAGCACGCACTGGCCGACGCGCTTCTCGACCTGCTTGGCGAGCTCCTTGCCGCTCATCGAGAAGATCAGGATGCTGATCCCGGGCCGCCCGTCAGGAGTCTCATCCGGCGAGAGCTCGCGCTCGATACCGGCCTCGCAACCGCAGGCGATCACCGAGGTCGCGAAGCCGGTGGTCGCGACCGCGGCATGGCGTGCCCAGGTCATGTCGTGCGCGGTGACGATCAGCCGCGTGCCCTTCATCGGAAAGGCCTCCGCGAAGCTGTCGTCGATGGTGATGCCGTTGAGTTCCATCGCTCAGTTCGCCGCCGTCTCGAAGCACGCCGCCGGCAGCAACTTCCCGCCGTTGCAGCAGCGGCACAGCTCGTCGTGCCCGATCACCAGGTGCCGCGGCGCGACGGCCAGGTGCTCGTGCGCGTACTTCTCCAGCAGCTTCTCGATGCCCTTGTCGTAGACGGGTTCGACGAAGTGCGTGCCCCCCGTCGGCGTCGCGGTGATCACGCCCTGGCGCGCCACCCGCACACCGTCCTTGAACACATGATCGGGCGCGGTGAACATGGTCTCGCGGTTGGCGTCCTCGCGGTAGATGGCGATGTCGGCTGCGGCACCGACGCCGACGTGGCCGCGGTCGGCGAGGCCCAGCAGTCGCGCCGGGCCGGCGCGCGTCATGATGGCGATCTCGTTCAGGCTCAGCTCGCGCTTGATCGACCCGAGAGAGCTCATCGCCACCGCGTCCGGGTTGAGCTTGGCCATCTGCTCGTCGCGGAAGCTCTTGTCCATCAGCAGCCGGATCAGGTGCGGGTAGGTCGTGAAGGGCGCGCCGTTCGGGTGGTCGGTGGTCATCACCACGCGCCAGGGGTCGTCGACCAGCAGGAAGATCTCCAGCCCGATCAGCCACTGCAGCGCGTTGACGAAGCTCTGCTCGCGGTACTTGAAGGGCACCACGCCGCAGCCGGCGTCGCATTCGATGTCGGCGCCGATCCACTTGCGCGGCGTGCCGAGGTCGGCGTTGGCGTGCTGGCGCATGGTGTCGCCGGAGGCGGTGACGGTCTGACCGAACAGGATCTGGCCGACGTCGAGGCTGATGTTCGGGTTGGCGTTGACGGCCTCGGCGAGCTGGCGCGCGGCCGACGAGAACTTCTTCGGCCCTTCGGTGCCGTAGGCATGGAACTGGATGTGCGTCAGGTGGGCCGGCAGGCCGTCGAGCGCATCGATGGTCGCTAGCGTCGACTCGATGTTGCCGGCCACGCCGAGGTTGCTGCCGTGGATGTGCAGCGGGTGCGGCACGCCCAGCTCGCGCAGCGCCTTCGCCAGCGTGTGCACGATGGCGCGCGGCGTGACGCGCCAGTGCACATGCTCCTCGTCGACGTCGAGCTTGCGCTGGTTGAACTTGAAGGCCGAGATGCCGCCCGGGTTGACGACCTTCACACCCAGCGCCTTGCTGGCGTTGATGGTCCAGCCCACGTAGTCGCGGATGAACTGGAAGTCCTTGCCCTCGGCCAGCAGCTGCAGGAACAGCTCGTCGTTGCCGAGCATCACGTAGGCGCCGTGGTCGAGGATGGGCGTGTCGCCCATCTCCATGTGCGCGTGGCGCGCGTTGGCGGCCAGCATCGCGGGTTCGAAGGCCGCCGTGTAGCCCATCTCCGCGTAGCGGTAGCCGGTGGCCAGCGTGCCCGGCGTGCAGTGGCCGCAGGAGGCCAGCTCCAGCGGATTGGTCGGCAGCGCGATCGGGTCGCGGTTGAGACGGTGGTCCTCGGGCAGCAGCATGCGCGCGAGGTTGACCTTGCCGCCGCCGATGTGGCTGTGCAGGTCGATGCCGCCGGCCATCACGACGCAGCCGGTGGCGTCGATCTCCTCGCCCACGGCTTCCTGCGGGTGGATCTCGACGATGCGACCGTCGCGGATGCCGAGGTCGCGCACCGCGTCCGTCCCGTGGACGGGATCGACGACGCGGCCGTTGCGGATGCGCAGGCTGCTCATGACTTCAGCGCCTTCACGCGCGCGGTCAGCGCCTTCGCCAGGTCGGCGACGCCGGGCAGCCCGTCGTCGCGCACCGCCTCGAGCGGCAGTGCCACCACGCCGTCGGTGCGGAAGAGGTGGCCGATGCCGCCGATGCCCGGCGTGGTCGCCGGCAGGAAGACGCCCTTCGCGGGCGCCGCGACGCCGGGGCCGCCGATCACGACGGTCGGCACATCGGTCGCGGGCCGAGCCGGCTCGCTGCCGAAGCTCGCGACCCACAGCAGCGCGTCGACATCCCCGCGCGCCAGCAGCGATGTCGTCTCGTGGCGCAGCGGCTCGTGCTCCAGGCCCAGCGGCCCGGCACGGCTGCGCAGCGGCAGGCCCGACAGCCAGGTGAAGGTCTGGTTCACGCTACTGCTGCCGTCGACGCCGCCCAGCGGCAACAGGCCGGCGCGTGTGCTGCGGTTGAGGTGGGTGACGACCTGGTTCAGCGCCTCGACGATCAGCATGCCCTGCGCCGGCAGGCGCGCGGGCTCGAACAGCAAGGCCGCGTAGCGTGCCGCGCGCAGCCGCTCGGCCAGCGCCGCGATCGCGGCCGGCGCGTGCACGCGGCGTTGTGCGGTGCAGGCCGACAGCAACGCTACGGTGTCGAACAGGTCGCCTTCGAGCGGGATGCTCGTCGTCGTCACGCCGGGCAAGCCGGCCAGCGCCGCGTCGGCGGGTGAACCGACGAAGACGACCTCGCGTTGCGGGACGAGCAGTTCACCGATCCCGATGCGGCGCCAGATCTCCGGCATCGCCTCGCGCGGCGAGCCCCCGAAGCAGACGACGATCTCGGCGCGGTTGCGAACCTCGGCCAGCGTGGTCGTGAACTGCCCGCGGTCCTGCAGCGCGCGCAGGCCGTGCATCAGGGCCTCGCCGCTGGCGGCATCGCTGATGGCGCCGGTGGCGCAGGTCAGCGGGTAGAGCGCGCGGGCGCCGTCGATGTCGGTGCCCAGGCCCGCGAACAGCGGCTGGCGCGCACCGGCCAGCAGGCGGGCGGCGGCATCGAGCGCCGCGTCCAGCGAGGCCGCCTGGCCGTCGATGGCTGGCGTCGCGGCGGCGGCCCCGAAACGGGCCAGCGCAGCGCGCGCGCGCGTGCAGTCGCTGCCGACCAGGGCGGGGACGCCGCCATCGCGCGCCTCGAGCGCGAAGCCGTCGCACAGCAGCGGGCAGAACGGACAGGTCCAGGGCGTGGCGCTCGACGTCGGAGTCATGCCGGCAGTGTGCTGCAAAGCGCGTGCCCTATTCTGCACAGCCGTGCCGACGCGGCGCGCGTCGCATCGGCACTCAGCCGGTGGCGCGACACTGTGTCGCCGCGGCCGGATCGGCCGCCTCCGCGGCGGCACACTGTGTCGCGAGCTCGCGCAGGGTCGCGCGGTCCAGCCGCCCGTCGTGCAGCGCCGATGCCACCAGCCAGGCGTCGGCCCCGGCCGCCGCCGCAGCGCGCAGGTCGGTCGCATCGCGCACGCCGCCGGCGCCGATCAGCCGGGCCCCTGGCGCGCGTTCGCGCACGGCGGCCAGCGCGGCGAGATCGGGCCCTTCGGCACTGCCGACGCGGTCGAGCGTCATCACGATCAACCGTTGCGGCCAGCGGGCCGGCGCGGCCCAGACGCCGGCGCGGTCGAGCGGCAGGCCGCCGCGGCGGTCCAGCGACAGCAGGCCCTGCGCGGGTGTTGCGAAACAGCGCAGCAGTTCGTCGGCGGAGCGCAGCGACTCGCTGGCGTACACAGGGATTACGCGGGCCGACAGCGGACCCAGGCCCGCCTGCAGCGCCTCGAAGTCGTCGCGGCTCGCGAAGCCGGCATCGAGCCACAACTGCAGGGCCGGCTGCGCCTGCAGCAGGGCGATCAGGGCAGCGACCTGCACCGGCCGGCCCTGCAGCGCGTCCAGGTCGGCGACGTAGAGCGTGTCGGTGGCACAGTGTTCGCATAGGACCTGGGCCACGGCGGGCGGTGCAGCGCTGCGGCACAGGGTCGAGACGACGGGTCGGTAACGCTGCCGCTCGCCGCGAACGGCGCGGACCACCCGGCCTTCCAGCAGGTCGATGACCGGAACGATGTGCATCGGATGACAGCCCACAGGATCTTCGTCTGCGAGTATCTCAGCGCTGCCGGGCAGGGCGCCGACGCCGACCGCGAGCTGCTCGATGCGGGCCTGGCGATGCGCGACGCGCTGGTGGCCGAACTCGCCGCGCTGCCCGGCCTGAGCGTCGACTACGGCTGTGCGCCCGGCGTCGCGCCGGCGCCCTTCGGCAGTGCGCTGCGCCCGCGCGCGGGCGAATCGGCGCTCGACCTCGTGCGGCGCGAGGCGCCGCGGCACGATCGCGTGTGGGTCGTCGCGCCCGAAAGCGGCGGCGTGCTCGAACGCATGGCGATGCTGGTCGATCCGGCCCGCTGGATCGGCTGCGAACTGGAGGCGATCCGCCTCGGCGCGTCCAAGAGCGCCACGCTCGCGCGGCTGGCGGCGCAGGGCCTCGCCACGCCGCTGGCCTTCGAGGCCGCAGCCGGGGCCTGGGTCGTGAAGCCCGACGACGGCGCCGGCACGCTGGACACGCGCCGCCACGCGAGCCGCGCCGCGGCCGAGGCCGACCTGCAGCAGCGCCAGGCCCGCGGCCTGCCGGCCACGCTGGAACCCTGGGTCGACGGCGAGGCGCTGAGCCTGTCGCTGCTGTGTCGCGATGGCGACGCCGAGCTGCTGGCCATCAACCGCCAGCGCATCGCCGTCGACGCCGACGGCGTCCTGCGCGACGAGGGCGTGCAGGTCGCCTGCATCGGCCGCGGCGACGTGCTGGCCGCGCCGCTGGCCGCGCTGGCACGCTCGGTGGCGCAGGCGATCCCCGGACTGCGCGGCTACGTCGGCGTCGACCTGGTCTGGCATCCGGTGCGCGGCCCGGTGGCGATCGAGGTGAACCCGCGGCTGACCTGTTCCTTCGTCGGCCTGTCGGCGGCCCTCGGCCGGTCGATCGCCGCCGAGGTGCTGGCCCTGCACGAAGAGGTCGCCGATGCGTCGGTCTGAGTCCACCGTCATCGGCTGGGACATCGGCGGCGCGCACGTCAAGGCCAGCCTGGTCGAGCGCGGCGTCGTGCGCGATGTCGCCCAATGGGCCTGTCCGCTGTGGCAGGGCCTGGACCGGCTGGAGATCGTGCTGGCGGCCGCTCGCGAGCGCTGGCCGGCGAGCGCCGGCGCCTCGCACGCGATCACGATGACCGGCGAGATGGTCGACCTGTTCGAGCACCGCGAGGCCGGTGTGCTGGCGCTGGCCGATGCGCTGGAGGCGTCCTTGCAGGGCCCGCTGGCCTTCTATGCCGGCGAGCGCGGCTGGTGCGCGCCGGCCGAGGTCGCGCAGGGCTGGGAGGCCATCGCCTCGGCCAACTGGCGGGCCACCGCCGAGCTGGCGGCCCGCGCCGTCGACGAGGGCGTGCTTGTCGACGTCGGCAGCACCACCACCGACCTGATCGCGCTGCGCGGTGGCGCGGTGCAGGCGCGCGGCCGCAGCGACGCGGCGCGCCTGGCCAGCGGCGAGCTGGTCTACCAGGGCGTCGTGCGCACGCCGCTGTGCGCGCTGGCACCGCGCATCGCCTTCGGCGCGCAGCGCTACAACGTGATGAACGAGTTCTTCGCGACCACGGCCGACGTCTACCGCCTGACCGGTGAGCTCGATCCCGCGCACGACCAGCATCCGGCCGCCGACGGCGGCGCCAAGGACGCCGCGGCCACGCGCCGCCGGCTGGCCCGCATGATCGGCCTCGACGCGCGCGACGCCTCCGACGACGACTGGCTGGGCTTCGCCCACGCCTGGCGCACCGCGCAGCTGACCGAGCTGTGCGGCCAGCTCGAACGCGTGATCGCCACGGCCGGCCTGTCGCCCGATGCGCCCGTCGTGAGCGCCGGCTGCGGCGGTTTCCTCGCCGCCGAGCTGGCCCGTGCCCTCGACCGGCCCTGCCTCAGCTTCGCGTCGCTGGCGCTGGATCCGGACGCGGCCGACGGCGGCGACGAGCTGCGGCGCTGGGCCCAGGTCGCGGCGCCCAGCGTCGCGGTCGGGCTGCTCTTGCCGAAGGCAGGTGCCTGATGTGGGTCGTCAAGCTCGGCGGCAGCCTGTCGCGTGACCCGCTGCTGCGGCCCTGGCTGGATCTGCTGGCCGAACTGGGCGGCGGGCGCGTGATCGTCGTGCCCGGCGGCGGCGCCTTCGCCGACCAGGCCCGTGAGGCTCAGGCCTGGTGGCGCGTCGACGACCTGGCCGGCCACAACATGGCGGTGCTGGGCATGGCGCAGACGGCGATGCTGATGCGCGGCCTCTGCCCGGCGCTGCAGCCGGCCGCCGACGAGCCGCAGATCCGCCAGGCCCTGCACCGCGGCCAGCCGGCGCTGTGGGTGCCGCTGGACCTGCTGCGGCAGCAGGTGGGCGAGCTGACGCACTGGGGCGTCAGCTCCGACAGCCTGGCGCTGTGGCTGGCGCAGCGCGTGCACGCCGAGCGCCTGATCGTCGTCAAGTCCTGCGCCATCGACCCGACGCTGTCGCTCGACCGGCTGGGCGAGGCCGGCGTGCTGGACAGCGAGTTCGCGGCGCGAGCGCGCGGCGCCGCCTTCCCGATCGACGTGCTGCACAAGGCCGAGCTCGCGCGTGCACGCGCGCGGCTGCTCGACGACACGCTGAGCTGCCGGCCGTACGCCGCGTAGCGCCGCCGTCGCCATCGGAGCGGCGTGCGCCCCGGGGGGCGCGGCTACATTGCAGGCGGAGTCCTCATGCCGACGCTCTCCGACCTGCTCTACGTGGCGCTGTTCGCAGTGGCCCTGCCGGCCTGGGACGGCCTCGTGTTCTGGCCGGCGTTCCGTCGCCGGTCGCAAGCCGACCCGGCGCGGGCGCGGATGCGGCTCTGGAGGCTGGCCATCGCCAGCGCGTGGTCGCTGGTCGCCGTCGGGGCGGCGCTGTGGTTGGCGAATGACCGATCCTGGGCGTCGCTCGGGTTCGTGCTGCCCGAGGGCTGGCGCTGGTGGGCCGCCATCGCCTTGTGCCTGCTGCTGGCCGCGTACTACGCCTATGCGATCGCGGCGCTGGTCCGCAGCGCCGATGCCAGGGCGAGCGTTCGGCAGCAGTTCGGCGGGCTCGCCGCCGTGTTGCCGCACACGCGGACGGAACTGCATTGGTTCGGCGGGCTGTCGCTGACCGCGGGGTTCTGCGAGGAGTTCCTGTATCGCGGCTACTTCGTCTGGGTCTTCGCACCGTGGCTGGGTTGGTGGGGTGCCGCGGCGCTGTCCCTGCCGTTCTTCGCGGTGGCGCATGCCTACCAGGGGTGGAGCGGCGTTCTTCGCACAGGATGTGCCGGCGCCTTGTTCACGCTGGTCGTGGCAGTCCTCGGTTCTCTCTGGCCGGCGATCGTGCTGCATGCCCTGGTCGACCTGGGCTCCGGGGTGATCGCATGGCTGGCGCTGCGCGAGGGGTCGGCGGCAACCGAGGCGGCGCGCGCGGCGCCCGACCGTCGAGGCTGCTAGGCGGCCTGCGCGGCGCCGGCCGCGCCGTGGTGGCCCGGTGCATCGGCCGTGTCCGGCGGCTCGTGCACCGGCGGTCGCGTGCGCGGCGCCTGCGGGGCCAGCTCGAAGCCGATGCGGGTCAGCCCCCCGCTCGACGCGGCCTGCGTGCGCCCCTCGTGCATGCGCGCGATCGCCGCGACGATGGCCAGGCCCAGCCCGTGGTGCGAGCCGCCGTCGGGCCGCGACGAGTCGACGCGGAAGAAGCGGTCGAAGAGCCGCGGCAGGTGCTCGGGCGCGATCGTCGCGCCGCGGTTCTCGACCGTGATCCGCACCGCGGACCCGGCCGCGGGCTCTGCAGCGCTCTCGATGACGATCCTCAGCGTCGATCCGGGCTCGGCGAAGCGCGTCGCGTTGTCCAGGAGGTTGGACACCGCGCGCTTCACCAGGCCCTCGTCCACCGCGACCAACGCGTCGCCGTCGACCCGCACGTGCAGGCCGCGTTCCTCGAGCGCGGCCTCGTGGAACTCGGCCACCTCGGTCAGCAGCGAGGCCAGGCTGCGCGCCGCGCCGCGGCGCGCGCTGACGCCGCGGTCGGCGCGCGACAGGAACAGCATGTCGTGCACCAGCGTCGACAGGCGCAGCAGCTCCTCGAGGTTGGATTGCAGGGTCTCGCGCATGTCGGAGGCGGCCCGCTCGCGCGACAGCGAGACCTCGGTCTGCCCGATCAGGTTGGCCAGCGGCGTGCGCAGCTCGTGGGCGACGTCGGCGTTGAAGTTCTCCAGCTGCAGGTAGGCGCGCTCCAGGCGCTCGAGCATGGCGTTGAACTGGTCGACCCAGGGCTGCAGCTCCTCGACCGGCGGTGCCAGCACGAGCCGGCTGCCCAGGTGGTCGGGCTGGATCTCGCGCGTCTGGCGCGCCAGCTCGCGCAGCGGGGCCAGGCCGCGGCGCACCGTGACCAGTGCGGCCATGCCGATGGCCAGCGTGCCGACCGGCACCACCACCGCGAGGATCAGCCCCAGCCGGTGCAGCAGCTCGGCGTCGTCGTTCGCGTCGACCACCAGGTGGAAGCGCAGCGGCTCGGCCAGCGCCGTGCCGAGCTTGGCCTCGAAGCGCCGCTCGACCACGTGCGGCGACAGCAGGAAGGGCGCCTGGTCCGGGTCGCGGTAGACCAGGCCGCCGCGCGCATCGGTGATCTCCAGGCGCGTGCCGCTGCGGCGCATCGCGTAGGCGGCGGCGCGCTCGGCCGGGTCGGCGCCGTCGGCCGCGGCCTTGCGGGCGATGTCCAGCACCTTCTGCACGCGCAGGTCCATCAGGTGCTGCTGGGCCTGGGCGACCTGCATGCGCACCGCGAAGAAGACCAGCAGCCCCAGCAGCGACAGCCCCACGGCCGCCAGCCCGGCGAGCTTCCAGGAGAGCCGCCGCCCGATCGAGTACGGGCAGCTGGCGTTGTCATGAGCCTTCATGTGCTGCGGTCCTCGAGCACGTAGCCCATGCCGCGCACCGTGTGCAGCAGCTTGGGCATGAAGGGATCGTCGAGCTTGGCGCGCAGCCGGCGCACCGCGACCTCGACGAGGTTGGTGCCGGAGTCGAAGTTCATGTTCCAGACCTGCTCGGCCAGCGTCGTGCGCGACAGGATCTGGCCGCGCCGCCGCAGCAGCAGCGTCAGCAGCTGGAACTCCTTGGCGCTGAGCTCGATGCGCTTGCCGGCGCGCTGCACGCGGCGGCGTTCGAGGTCGAGCTCCAGGTCGGCCAGCCGCCAGGAGGTCGGCGCACCCGCGGCCGGCCCGGCACTGCGACGCAGCAGCGCGCCGACGCGGGCCAGCAGCTCCGAGAAGGCGAAGGGCTTGACCAGGTAGTCGTCGGCGCCGTCCTGCAGGCCGCGCACGCGGTCCTCGACGCGCTCGCGCGCCGTCAGCATCAGCACCGGCAGCTGGCCGCGCGCACGGATCGCCTTCAGCACCTCGAAGCCGTCGAGCCCGGGCAGCATCACGTCCAGCAGCACCAGCTCGTAGCGGCCCTCGCTCGCCAGGTGGCGGCCCTCGATGCCGTCGCGCGCGACGTCGACCACGTGGCCGTTCTCGGTCAGCCCGCGCTGCAGGTAGTCGGCGGCCTTGGCCTCGTCCTCGATGATCAGCAGTCGTGCCATGTCCGGGAGCGGTGGGTGCGTCTCGATTGTCCGCCGTGCCGGACCCGCCAGGGATTACGGAACCGTCATCCGGGCGTGCGGACCGTGTGCGGTGCGCTGCCTAGATTTGCCACTGTCGATTCCCCGACGTCCACCAGGAGATTCCCATGACCCGTCCCCGACACCTTCTGCTCGCGGTCGCCGGCCTGCTGCTCGCGGCCGGCGCCCGGGCCACGCCCAGCGCGGCCGAGATGGAGCTCGGCATGGCCCTGCCGGCGCCGCGCGTGGCGATGGTCCGCAGCCTGCCGGCCGTGACCTGCACGCCCTGCGAGCAACTGCGTGCCGAGGTCGACGAGGCACGCCGCCTCGGCCTGCTGGAGCGCGGCCGCCACGAGGCGACATGGACCGCGGCCGAGGTCGACCGCGTGCGCCAGGCCGGGCTGCGCGCCGTCGGCGCGCGCTGAGCGACCGGGCTCAGGCCGGCGCGGCTTCGGCCGCCGGCCACGTCAGCGCGGCGGCGAGCCGCGCGACGCGCCCGGCGTCGAGCGTGCCGGTCCGCGCACCGTCGCAGACGGCGCTGCGAAAGCCCGCGAAGTCGGGGTCCAGCGCCTGCAGCCGCGCCAGGTCGGCGGCGCGCAGCGCGCCCGCCAGTCCCGACAGCTTGCCGTGGCGGCGCACCTGCTGCACGAAGCGCCGCAGCGGCGCGTCGTCGATGACATCGAGCAGGCTGCCGCGCCGCTTGTCGGCGGTGTCGATCATCAGGGCCGGAAACGGGCCGTCGCAGGCGGCCGCGATCAGCGCGGCGTCGAGCCCCGCGTCGGCGATGAACACCGGCACGATGGCCTCGCGCCGCTGCGCCAGTCGCGCCAGCAGCGCGTGGGCGCCGGGCGCGATGCCGACCTTCACGTAGTCGACGCCGCGGGCGGCCGTGGTGTCGACGCACGCCAGCACGGAGTCGACCGCATCCGGCGCGTGGTCGCCGACGGTCGCACTGACCGGCCGGCCCGGATGGCGCTGCCGCAGCGCGGCCACGATCGCGCGGATCGTCGCCGGCGGCAGGGCGCCGAGCGCGCCGGCGCGCGGCTCCTTCAGGTCGATGAAGTCGGCGCCGGCCGCCGCGGCCGCCAGCGCCTCGTCGACGTCGCGCACGCTGACCAGCAGCTTCACGGCGCCGCCCCCGCGCGCTGGCGGGTCACCGCCTCGCGCAGCCAGGCCCAGGCCTTGCGCTCGTCGGGGCCGGCGGTCTTGTCGATGGCGATCTGCAGGTAGGCCATCTCGGCGTCGACCTTGTCGGCCGGCAGCATGTGCAGGCGGCTCACCAGCACGGCGCCCTCGACCACGGCGGCCTGCGCGCGGTTGAAGCCGGGGAAGGGCGCGTGCGTCACGTCGAGCGCGCGCGCCAGCGTCAGCGTCGGCCGCTCGGCATGCTCGTCGTCGGCGACGAGTTCGAGTTCGCTGTGCGCCAGCGCCCCGGTCAGGCGCAGGCCGGGGATGCGGTTCGTCGGCACGAGCGGTGGCTGGCCGAAGGGCGGCGCGCCGAGCCAGCGCGTGCACACGCTGCTGGCGAAGACGCGCGTGTCGGTCGTCAGGTTCAGCACCGCGTGGCCGCTGGCGCGGATGTTGTCGAGCGTCGCGCTGGGCTTGAAGGGCATCAGCACCACCTGCGCACCGCGGTAGCGCACGCCGAAGGGCGCGACATGCGGGGCCCCGTCGGCGTCGACGGTGGTGATCACCGCCTCGAAGATCTGGTCGTTCATGCGGGCTTCTTGTGGGTCAGCGTCGTGCCGGGCGCGCACCAGCCGTCGCTGTCCTCGCTGCCGTCGCGCAGGCGCGGCACGGCCACGCCCCAGTCCAGCGGCTGGTCCTGCACGTAGCGCTTGCCGAGCTTGAAGGCGATCTCGGCGCGCGCCAGCTCCACGCCCATGTAGAAGGCATGCGCCGCGTCGTCTTCCAGCCCGAGCTGCGGCCACAGCGCGAAGGCGTCCTGCGCGCGCCGCAGGCCGTCGCGGTTGTAGACGTGCAGGCCGTCTGCCGCGACCTGGACGCGGAAGTTCGGGTCCCTGACCTGCGCGGCGGTCGCGGCGATCTCCTCGGGCGTGTCGGGGAAGGGGCGCTTGTCGTGCGCCGTCATCAGCGCGTCGCTCAGGCCTTTCGGCAATTGGTCGTGGCGCGCAGCGGCATGCATCACGCGGCGCGCCACGTCGGCCTCGGCGACCGCGCGGCGGGCATGGCGGCTCACCTCGGTGGTCAGCACCGCGGCCACGTCGAGCTCGGCGCACAGGCCGAACAGCAACGCATTGATGCCGCTGGTGTCGGCCTCGGTCAGCTCGGTGACGTTGCCGACGCCCATCATGATCGGCGCGTCCGGGAAGCGCGCGCGCAGCGCGTGGTAGCGCACGATCGACGCGGTGAAGCCGAAGGGGATCGGGTCGAGGATGGGATCGGCGAGGTAGGGCTTGCCGCGCGCCTCCATCGTCTCGATGGCCGCGTAGAGCGTCGCCATGTCCGACTGGTCCTCGGCGATCAGCACCGGCACCGCCTCGACCTCGTCGGCCACCCACAGCGTGCTGGCCTTGAGGCTCAGCAGGTAGTCGGCGCCGGCGCGGCCGCCGCGCAGCAGCTCGTCGCTCAGCATCGAGTCGACGCTGACCTCCAGCCCCGCGGCCCGGACCGCCTTCACGCAGTCCTCCAGGTGCGGGAAGGGCGTGGCCGGCAGGCAGCCGATGTCGATCACGTTGGCGCCATCGGCGGCATAGGCCAGGGCGCGCGCAACCACCTGGTCGACCGTGAGCCGGGGCGCATCGACGATCTCGGCGAAGATCGCGACGCGGTACTCGTCCAGCGCGATCGGCGTCGCCTCGCGGTCGAAGAAGCGCGGCAGGTCCTTCAGCTCCTCGGGCCCGCGCTGCACCGGGATGCCGAAGTGATCGCGCAGGCCCTCGACGTCGCCGCGGCAGCGGCCGGGGACGATGATGCGGTCGCCGGGTCGGCCGTCCGCGAACAGCACCGGGGCGGCGACGCGCCGGCGGATCATGTCGGCCGTCATCAGCGCGGCGACCTGCAGGCCGATCTCGCGGACTTCATGCTCGAAGCCTGGGGGCTGGATGCTCGCGAGCACCCGCCGCAGGTTGGCCTCGGCCAGCCGGCCGGTCAGGAAGACGATGCGTTCCATGCGAGCTTCAGTGCCTTCAGGCGCGCGTCGAGCGCAGCCTCCAGTTCGGTGGGCGAGGTCAGCACCGTGCAGTAGTCGATCGTGCGCAGGCGCTCGACGTTGTCGAGCTCGATGCGCCGCGGCCGCAGCGTCAGCCACTCGGTCGCGTGGCTGCGCGGCGCCTTGGTGACGACCACCGGCTCGGTGTCGCAGGCGAACACCAGGCTGGGCACGCCCAGCTTGCCGGCCTGCGCGAACAGGTTGGTCGGCAGCGTGTCGCTCAGGCCGTAGGCGCACTTGGCGACGGTGTTGCTGGTGGCCGGCGCGATGACCACCGTGTGATAGGCCTCGGCATAGAGCCGCCCGACCGGCACCGAGCTGGCGCTCTTGTCGCGGAACACGCGGAAGCGCTCGCGCAGCCATTCGAGCCGCATGCCGTACAGCGGCAGCACCTCGTCGGCCGCGGCCGACAGGAAGAGGTCGACCTGCGGCAGGCGCTGCGCCAGCGCCATCGACTCCTCGAGGTAGTGCCCCGAGCCGGTCACGCACCACGCGAAGCGCGAGCCTGGCGGGTCCTCGCTGGCCGGCGCGTGCTCGTCGCCATAGTCGGCGGCCCACCGCCGGGCTTCGTCCCCCACCAGCGGCCGCCGCGGATCCGGCTCCGCCGGGCCGCCAGCGGCGCCCCCCAAGGGCCACGAGGTGGCCCCTACGGTGCCATGGGGGAGCGGCGAAGCCGCAACAACGCGGGGGTCAAGCGTGGGAGAGGGCGATGTGCAGCTTGTGGAGCTTGCGGTAGAGGGTGTTGCGGCTGACATCGAGCGCCTTGGCGACATTGCTCACGTTCCAACGGTGGTCCTCGAGCAGCTGCAGCAGGACCTCGCGCTCCTTGGCCTGGATCGGGTTCATCGGCGGCAGGGCCGGAGCCTCGCCATTGTCGGTGCTCGCCGCATCGACCGTGGCGGCCCGGGCCATGCTGCGCCCGGCGGCCCGCAGCGAGACCAGCTCGGCGTCGCCGATCAGGCCGTCGTCGCCGGCCAGCGCCAGCGCCGTGCGCAGCACGTGGCGCAGCTGGCGCACGTTGCCGGGCCAGGGGTGGGCTTCCAGCGTGGCCAGCGCCTCGGGCGACAGCCGCGCCGTGCCGCCGGACTCCTGGGCCAGCAGGTCCTCGATCAGTGCGCGCTTGTCGCTGCGCTCGCGCAGCGGCGGCAGCAGCACCTCGAAGCCGCACAGGCGGTAGTACAGGTCCTCGCGGAAACGTCCCTCGGCCACCATCTGGGCCAGCGGGTGGTGGCTGGCGCTGACGAGCTGGAAGTCGACCTCGACCGTCTCCTCGGCGCCCAGCGGCGTGACCCGCCGTTCGTCGAGCACGCGCAGCAGCCGCGCCTGCAGCGGCAGCGGCATGTCGCCGATCTCGTCGAGGAATAGCGTGCCGCGATCCGCTTCCAGCACCTTGCCGCGGCGGCCGCTGCGCAGCGCGCCGGTGAAGGCGCCGGCGCGGTAGCCGAAAAGCTCGGCCTCGATCAGCGTCTCGGGCAGGCTGGCGCAGTTGACCGCCACGAAGGCGCCGGCCGCCTTGGGGCTGGCGGCATGCAGTGCACGCGCGAAGACCTCCTTGCCGGAGCCGGTCTCGCCGTGCAGCAGCACCGGGATGTCGCGCGCGATGGCGCGGCGCGCCTGGTCCAGCGGGCCAACCAGGCGCGGCTCGCCGAAGTTGCGCGCGACGCCCGGGGCCGGTGTCGCGTCGCGGCGCGGTTCGGCACGCGAGGGCAGGCCGCGCGAGCGCGCCGTCGGCGCCAGCCCGGCCAGGCCGCCACCGCGCAGCTCGTGGGCCTCGATCTCCGAGGCCGGCGGCCGTGCCACCACGAAGAAGCGGCTCTGGCCCTGCGCGCCGAAGCTCACCACCGGATGGAAGGCGCTGCGCTGGCAACGCTGCACGATGTCGTCGAGCCGCGTGTGGAAGAGCTCGTCGAGCCGCCGTGCCCGCAGCTCGGCCACCGAGCGCAGACCCAACTGGAACAGCGCGCTGCGGTTGCCGGCCAGGATGCGGCCTTCCTCGTCGAGCGCGAGCTTGCCTTCGTGCAGCGTGTAGACGAACTCGGGCCGGCTGTGGAAGTGCAGCAGGTGCGCCTCGGGGTGGCGCAGCTCGAGCAGGCGGTTCTCGATCATCTGCGCGGTCATGCCCAGCAGCACCAGCGAATGCTGCTGCTGCAGGCTGGAGCGGCTGGTCACGTCGAGCACCGCCGTCATCAGGCCCTGCGGGTCGAACACCGGGACCGCCGAGCAGGTCAGCGAGGTCAGCTGGGTGAAGAAGTGATCCTCGCGCCGCACGGCCACGGGGCTGGCCGCGACCAGGCAGGTGCCCATGCCGTTGGTGCCGGCCTCGGCCTCGCTCCACACCGCGCCGACGTGAAAGCCCAGCGGCGTCACGTCCTCGGCGAAGGCCGGCGAAGACACCATGTGCAGGATCACGCCGTCGGTGTCGGTCAGCACCACGGCCGATTCGGTGTCGGCCAGCTGCTGGTACAGCGTCGCCATCTCGTAGCGCGCGCAGTCGATGACATCGGCCAGGCGCGACTGCCGCTGCGCCAGTTCGGCCGGCGTCACCACCGACGGGCGGCGCGGCCGGTCCGGATGCAGGCGGTGCTGCTCCAGGCAGCGCGTCCAGGACCGTGCCATCACGTCGTCGTCCTCGGTCGCGCGCAGGCGCACCGCGTCGAGGATGCGGTGGGCGTGCTGGCCGGCCTCGCGCAGCGAGACCGGGCCGCGCGGCGGCAGCGGCTGGACCGTGCCGCGGGAAGTGGCGTCGCCCGCCGGAAGGCGGTTGCTGGTGCTGCTCATGCTGTCCCCTCGTCTTGTGCGTGAACCGGACCGGGCGCGATGCCTCGGGGTCCGGGTTGCCCCCGGGGTGGGGCGGATGCCGCTGGCGCGCAGCCTGTCCCCCCGGGGGATCAATTCGTCTCGATTCTGGCGCGGCGGTTTCGGCGGGCTAAGGGGGTGGAAGCCCGGGGAAGCGACCCCAAGTGTTCCAAAATCTGGCATGGTCCGGCTCTTGCAGCCCGGCGCGGACCCCGCTGCAACGACTGGCAACACCTGCATTCCCGGAGCCGCCCTTGATCGCCCACCGTCCCCATCCCCAGCCTCCGCAGGCCGAACCCGGCAGCGACGCCCAGCCGCTGGACCTGATCTTCATCGAGGGCTTCACCGGCCAGACGGTGATCGGCATCCACGACAGCGAACTGCATCGCCCCCAGACGATCCGCATCGACCTGACGGCCGGCGTGCCGCGGCCGCGTGCCTGCGACACCGACCAGATCGCCGACACCATCGACTACGGCGTGGTGCGCGAGCGGCTGCAGCGCTTGCTGAAGGAGCACCGCCTCACGCTGCTGGAGTCGTTTGCCGAGATGGTCGCCGAGATCCTGCTCGGCGAGTTCGGCGCGCACTGGGTGCGGGTGGTGGTGGTCAAGCCGAAGAAGTTCGACGACGTCGACGCCGTTGGCGTGGCGATCGAGCGCCGCCGCCCGCCGGAATCGCCGACCGGCCGGAGCGCGACCGTGCTGTCGCTGATCGGCGCCGGCATGGTGCCGGGCAAGCCCTGAGGCCGGCGCGGCCCCAACGAAAAAGCCGACCGGGTGACCGGTCGGCTTTTCTGTTCCTGGGGGCAAGCCGGCGCGCTACGGCACGCCGGACACCGCCGGCGCCTTACTTGGCGGCGAACGGGTGGGCGGCAGCGCCCTTCTTGGCCACGACTTCGCGGGCGGTCGGCGAGCCGGACACGGCGCGCTTGATCGACTCCTTGACGGCCTGGTAGTTGTAGTCCTGGATCTTCTTGTCGTCTTCGGCCATCCAGTGGATGAACACGCCGACGCTGATGAAGAGGTTGTCGGCCTCGTCGGCCGGGATGGTGCCGTCCTCGACGCAATCGGCGACCGCCATCGCGACGCCGCGCTGGGCCGGGCCGAACATCTGGACCGCCTGCTTGGCGCCCTTGATCGTGACCTTGTTGAACATCACGGTGGCCGGCTTGACGACCAGGTTGGGGGCAACCACGGCCAGCAGCGAGGTGAAGCCGTCCTTGTTGTTGGTCAGGCAATTCGCGAACGCCGTCTCGGCGGCGCTGCCGCGCGGGCCGATGATCAGGTCGATGTGAGCCACTTCATTGCCGTCGCCGACGAGCGATTCGCCGATCATCATCCGGTCAATCTTTGCCATGGTGAGTCTCCGTGTGCGGTTCTGCTGAAGAAGAGGGAAGCACTGGGCGCGATGCCAGTACATGGGGAACTTACACGTTCCATGCCAGCGGCGCAATCAAGGGGGAACCGGTAGTTCGGCCGCGCCGACTGCGCCAGCAATGAACAGTGAGGCCACCGTCAGGTCGGCGCTGCTGCCCGGATTGAGTCCGCGTGCCTTGAGGCTCTCGTCCCAGGCCGCGAAGGCGGGGTCGGCGCCGACCGGCTCGCCGCGCTCGGCGCGCGCCAGCCAGGGCGCGGCCTCGTCGGTGACAGCCTGTGCCTGCTGCGGGCCGAACTTGCGAACAATGTGTGAATCGGGCCAGCGCCCGAGGAAGGCGAGGTAGAGCGCCTGGACCGCGGCCTCGCCGACCTCGCCCGCCGGCGGTGCATGCGCAGCCAGCGCCGCCAGGCCGATGCCGAAGAGATCGGCATGCGCGCTGACGTACTGCAACGCGATGCGGTCGCGGTCGGCGGCGAGGCGCATCGCCTCGAGCAGGCTCGCGCTCGGCGCGGCGTGCACGTCCTGTTGCCCGGCGCGACCCAGGCCGCCCGGATGGGCGGCGGCGATGGCACGGAAGGCCGCGCGCGCGTCCTCGACGTCCAGGCCGTCCAGCACGTCCCGGAGGCTGCGCCGCAGGTTCGTCGCATGGCAGGGCGCCGCGCAGCGCTCGATCGCCAGTGCGAGTGGCGCACAGAGCAGCACGATGCCGAGGTTGGTGTTGCAGCCGGCAACCGCGAGCGTGGCCTCGACCGCCGCCTCGATGCGCGCCCCGACGCGGGCGCCCGGCGCGAACAGCCCGGGCCGCGCCGCGTCGGCGCTGTCGAGGAAGAGCCGCGCGTCCATGCCGTGACCCGGCGAGGCCGCGCTCACGTTGCCGGGCTTGCGCACCGCGACGTCGAGTGCGCAGGCGCGGAGAAACAGCGTCGGCGGATCGAGACGGCCGGGCGCGTTCATGCGCGGCGCGCGCCCGCCGCCGCGGTCAGCCTGCGATCCAGCAGGTCGTCGACCAGCGCGCGCGCGATCGGGAAGTGCGTCACCTTCTGCAGCCCCTGCCAGGCGGCGACGCCGTTGACCTCGAGCACCTGCGGCCCGTCGGGCGTCGGCAGGATGTCGATGCCGGCGTAGTCCATCTGCAGCGCGGCGGCGGCGCGCTCGGCGAGGTCCGCGAGCGCGCGGTCGAGCGCCGCGGGCTCGACGCGCGCGCCCTGCTTGACGTTGTGGATCCAGGTCCTGCCGATGCGCCGCATCGCCGTCACCGCGCGGCCGCCGATCACCAGCACGCGCCAGTCGAAGCCCGGTGTCGCGATCGCCGGAACATAGCGCTGCAGGTAGGCCAGGCCGCCGTAGTCCTTCAGGTCGGGCAGCGGCACGTGCACGCCGTCGACCCGGCCGACGCGCTGCAGGCCCTTGCCCTGCGAACCGAACAGCGGCTTCAACACCAGCGCGCGGCCGGCTGCGCTCTCGCGCGTCACCAGGCGCTGCGCCTGCGCGGGCGACTCCATCGCCCAGGTCGGCGGCGTCGCGATGCCGGCCGCATGCAGCAGCAGGCTGGTCATCGCCTTGTCGACGCTGCGCTCGATGGCCCGGGCGTCGTTGTAGACCGGCACGCCGAGCTCGCGCAGCGCGTGCAGCACCCCCAGGCGCTTGGTCACCTGCTCGAAGGTCCCGCCGGCGATGCCGCGCACGATGGCGGCGTCGGGCAGCGTGTCGCCGAAGCCGGGCAGGACGAGGCCGTGCCAGCTCGCAGCGGTGTCGATGCGGCAGTCCTCGAGATCCACGCAGCGCCCCTCGGCGCCGCGCGCGCGCAGCGCCGCCTGCAGCTGGCGGGTGTGCCAGCCGGTTTCGTCGGTGAATAGGGCGACGCGCATCGAGCGCCGGCTCAGGCCTCGCCCAGCCACTGCCCCCGCAGCAGCTCGAGGTTCAGCTTGCCGCCGTGCCAGGTCTTGCCCGACTGCAGGCTCGACACCCACACCTCGGCCGGTGCGAACAGCGCGCCGTCGATCTTGTAGAAGTCGAACTCGGCGGCCTTGAAGATGTCGGCGAAGCCGCGGCCGTAGTCGCGCGAATTGAGCGACGGCAGCTGCTGGGCGAGCGTGCGCGCGGCCGCGTCGTCGGCGTCGACGCTGAGGTGCACGCGGCCGCCGTAGAGGATGGCGTCGTTGGTGCGGCCCATCGCGTCCAGCCCGTCGGCGCCGGGCGCGGGCAGGGGCGCGCTGGCCACGCCGTCGACGATCGCGTGCAGCGGGAAGTGCAGCTCGTGCGCCTTGTGCAGCGCGACCTCGAGCACGCGCGCCACCACCTGCGTGGTGCCGGCCAGGCTGCGCGTCGGCGTGAGGATCAGCGTCAGCTGCTGCGGCGCGAGGCCGCAGTCGCGCAAGACCTTGTCGATCACGACCTGCGGCGGCACGCGATCGACCTCCAGCACCAGCGTGCCGCTGCGCCGGGCGGCGGCGACGGGATCGCGATAGCCGAGTTCCTGGTAGAGGTCTTCCTTCTGCGCCAGTGCGCGCGCCGGGCCGGAGCCCAGCGAGAAGAACTTCTTGCCGCCGGCTTCCTCCTTGCTCGCGCTCAGCGACCAGCCGGCGTACTGGCTGGCCAGGCAGGCCAGCACCGGCTGGCTGCTGCGCACCTCCAGCCAGGTCGGCCAGCCGGCAGTCGAGTCCGGTGCGCCCTGCGCGGCCAGCTCGACGCGACCCAGCCCGCCCATGCAGATCTCGCCGATCAGGCGGCCCGCTTCCAGGCTGCCGGCCACGCCGATGCCGGCGTCGACGATCGTGACGCCGCCCGCATCGCGGCTGACTGCGACGCGCAATGCGGCCGCGTCGGCGACCAGGCGCTGCACCAGGGGCTGCACGCCGGCGTTGACGCTGAGGGGGCTGTCGGCGAAGGCGGGCGCGGCGGTGGTGGCGGCAGTGGCGGTCATGGTCGTGTCTCGGGCTTGCGGTTCGGATCGGCTTCGGGTCGGGTTCGGATCAAGCGGGGTCGGCGCTCAGCGCGTCGCGCAGGGCCTGGCGGCGCACGGCGAGCGCGGCCGCCACCGCGTCGGCATTGTTCCCCAGCGCGCTGACGCTGCAGACCGGGTCGCCGGCGGCGAAGGCGGTGCCGGCCGCCGGCAGGTCGTGGCAGTCGCCGGCGCCGGCCAGCAGCGCGGCCTGCGCGGGACTCAGGCAGAAGGCCTGGCGTGCGAAGACGATCTCGTGGCCGCGCAACGGCGCTTGCGTCGCCAGGGCTTCGACAGGCTCAGCCCGAACGGGGACATGGGCGAGCGTGGCGTCCGATGTGCACGCATGAACGTGCGCGCGCATCAGCGGGTGGTCGGCGTACAGCGCCATGCTGGCCGAGGGACGGGGATTGATCTCGAGCAGGGCCCAGCGCTCGCCGTCCTGCAGGAAGTCCAGGCTGGCCAGGCCGCGCAGCGCGAAGCGCGCGGCCAGCCGTGCGATCGCCTCGCGCAGCGCCGCGTCGACGGCCTGCGGCAGCTCGACCGGCCCGATGGCACCGCGATAGACGTAGGGGTGAGCCCCCAGCGGCCGCACGATCAGCGCGTTGAAGCCGACGAGCTGCACGCCCTCGGCCGTCGCGACGAAGAGCGCCGACATCGGCCGGCCCGCCGCCTCGCGCTGCCAGTAGGGCCGGCGCGCGGGGTCGACCGGGTGCGGGTCGTCGGCGCGGCGGATGTGCCAGCCGCCGGTGGCGAGCGACTGCTTGCACAGCCAGCCGCGCGGGTCGGCGGGCGACGCGAAGGCAACCTCGGGATGCGGCAGTCCCAGCGCGTACAGCGCGGCGACGAAGCCCGCCGGATCGCGCAGCTGCGCCACGGCCTCGGCCGCCGTCCCCAGCAGGCGCAGCCGCGTGGCGCCCTGCGCCAGCAGCGCCGGCTCGCATTCGAAATCGCTGCCGGCGACCCAGCCCACGACGCCCGGCACGCGGGCGGCCTCGTCGAGCGCCGCCAGCAAACGCGGCCCGGCGATGCGCGCTGCGGCGCCGTCGTCGCCGATGTCGATCCAGCGCTGCGCGGCCCGCCGCGTGTCGGCGTCGCCGTAGACGTCGAGCGCGATCACCTCGTAGCCGTCGCGCGCCGCGGCCTCGGCCAGCAGTCGCGCCGAGCGGGCGGCGACGACCAGCGTCGCGCTCATCAGGGGCTTTCCGTGAGCACCTCGCGCGCAACCGCCAGGGCCTCGGGGAAGCTCAGGTAGATCGGCTTGTCCGACTCCTGCATGCGCACCAGCAGGCGGTGCTGGGTCTGGTACTTGACGTTGCCGATCGCCAGGGCGCCGATGCCCACCGCCTTGCTGCCCGACAGCAGCTTGCCGCTATCCATCACGCCGACCCCGGCGATGCCCTCGGGCGGCACCGCATTCACGTCGGCCGCCACCAGCATGCGCGTCGCGCACAGGCGGTCCTGCTCGTTCAGCACCTGCACGCCGGCGGCGGCGGTGCCCAGCACCACGTCGGCGTCGACGATCGAGGCGCGGATCGCGTCCACGCCCTTGCCCGACACGCCGCTCATCGCGCTGCCGAAGCGCACGTTGGTCTCGTCGGCCGCATGCTGCGCGGCCTCGGCGCCCTGGCGGCTGGACAGGCGGACCTCGGCGCCGAGCTGCTGCGCCAGCACGCCGGCGATGCGGCCCACGGTGCCGGTGCCGCCCAGGATCACGACGCGCTTGCCGGCCAGGTCGGTGCCGTGCACCTTGCGCAACTGGGCCTCGACGTACGCCACCATCGCCGCCGCGGTGGTGTAGGACCCGCTCGGGTCGGCCATCACCGACACGACGAAGGGCTTGACCATGGCCTTGCGCGCGGCGTCCAGCATGTCGGCGGCCAGCAGCACGTCGCGCCCGCCGATGAAGATGCCGGTGCGCACCACGCCCTTGGGACCGCGCGAGAAGATCGCGTCCTGGGTCAGGCCGGTCACGCCCTCGAGCGTCACCTCGCTGTAGGTCGGCAGGATCTGGTAGCCGGCGTCGGCCGCCATGTTGATGTCGAACGGGCTCATCTGCTTGCCCGGCGTGAACATGTGGAGGATGTAGGGGCGGTCCATCGCGGTGGCTTCCATCGGGTCGGGGGAAAGGAGAGAAAATGCGTCAGCGTGCGGGCCGGCTGGTGACCAGGGCGCCGTGCGCGCGAGGTGCTGCGACCTGCAGCTGCAGCGCCGCGTCGACGATGCCGGCGGCGTGGGCGCGCGCGGCCAGCGCCGCTGCGGCATCGGCCGAGGGCAGGATGGCGAAGCCGGTGGGGCCCCAGGAGCTCTGGCCGACGCCGGCCTCGGCCTGCCGGGCGATCCAGTCGCAGACGCGTTCGACCGCCGGGCTGGCGTAGATGCGGCCGTCCTGGGCCGGCGCGAAGTGCGCGCCGACGAGCCGCTGCACGCGGCTGATGCCGGCCGCGAAGGCGGCGAAGTCGTCGCTCGCCGCGCCGGGCAGCACGCGCATCAGCACCTCGTGACACACGGCGGCCGCATCGGCCTGCTCGAACCGCGGCAGGGTGGCGATCGCGCTCTTCTCGTCACCGCCGCTCAGGCCCTGCCGCGTCGGGTCGAGGACCAGCAGCACGCGCCACGCGGCGGGCAGCTCCACGCGGGCCAGCAGCGGGGCCGGACTGCCGTCCTCGCCCGGGCCGCCGTCGAGCAGCAGCCCGCCCTGGTCGAAGCCGGCGATGCCGACGCCGGAGCGCAGGCCGCGGCCCAGCAATTGCGCGAGGTCGCGGGTCGACAGGTCCAGGCCGTGCAGCTGCGCGAAGGCGCGGCCGACCGCCAGCGCGAGCTGCGTGCCCGAGCCGAAGCCGGCATGCGGTGGCGGCAGCGACGACAGCTGCAGCTGCAGCGGCGTGTCGCAGCCGGTGGCGCGCTTCAGTTCCTGCAGGTGGCCGGTGGCGCGCGCGACCTCGGCAGCGTCGATCGGCGGGCTGGCGATGACCGCGTCACGCGCAGCGACCTGCAGCGACAGCGCCGTCTCGAAACCGTCGATCACCAGACCCAGGCTGCCGAAGCGGCGGCCCAGCGAAGCGGACGGGTCGAGGAAGCCCAGGTGCAGTCGCCCGGGCGCACGCACGCCGATCACGCTGTCGTGCGCGGGGAGCAGGGGGGCGGGGGGCGTCATGAGCATCGGGTGGGCCGCAGCGCGCGCAGCATGGGGCCGATGGGAGCAAGCGCCGTTCCCGCCATCGCCTGGCGCGGTGGCGGGTGCAAACGCGATTTCCTCTGGCCGCCTTGGCGCGTGCTGTGCCGAAGCATGCACAGTGTGTCACGCCGAAGCAGGTGATTCGCGGTGGCCCTGGCTGGTGATGACCGAGGGCACGCCCAGCCGTCAGAACCGGAAGCGCAACCCGGCGAACACCGAGCGCCGCGCGCCGGGCGCGACGAACAGCGCGTCCGCCTCGTCGCCGGCATAGGCGCCGGTCGGCGTGAACACCGTCTCGGCCAGCGCGCCGAAGCTCTCGTAGCGCTTGTCGGTCACGTTGTTGACGTTGAGGTAGATCTCCCACTGCTTGCCGGGCTTCCAGCTCGCGCGCAGGTTCAGCAGCGTGTAGCTCGGGATCTTGAGCGTGCGCACCTCGTCGCCGGTCGCCCCGTCTTCCAGCAGCCCGTCCTCGTTGCCCGACACGCCGCGGCTGCCGATTGCCTGCGCATCGGCACCGATGCTGAAGCCGCCGCCGACGCGCCAGTCGAGCGCCAGCTTCAGCGTGTGGCGCGGCAGGCCGGCGATGCGCGTGCCCGGCGTGATCGTGACGTTGCGCTCGCCCTGGCGCAGCACGCCGTCGGCCTGGTAGGTGGCCTCGAGGTAGCTGTAGCCGATGCCGAAGTCGACGGCGCCGGCGCTCACCGCGAGTTCGGTGTCGACACCCTGGTTGCGCGTCTTCGGGAAGTTGGCGAAGTAGCCGAGCTGGCCCGTCACGCTGGTGCTGCGGAACAGGATGTCGTCCTTGTTCACCGTGCGGTAGGCCTCGATGGTGAAGCGCTTGCCCGGCGCGAACGGCCAGCGCAGCCCGGCCTCGATCGTCGTGGACTTGACCTGCTCGAGGAAGGGGTCGGCCTGCAGGCCGGCCGGCAGGCGGCAGGGCTCCTCGGGGTCGGCGCAGCCCAGCTCGATGACGGTCGGCACGCGCGTGTTGCGCGCGACGTTGGCGAAGATCGTCGGCGTCGCCGCCGCCTCGCCCAGCCGGTGCGCGATGCCCAGCGCCGGGTTGATGCTGTTGTAGGTGAAGCGCTCGCGCGGCTTGGTCTCGACCACGTCGGTGTCGTCGTCGCGCGTCGTCAGCGTGTTGCTGACGGTCGATCGGTTGTAGCGCGCGGTGCCGGTCACGTGGGTGCGCGGGGCGACCTGCCAGGTGTCGGTGAGGTAGAGGCCGAAGCTGGTCGACTTGCCCTCGACGTCGGCCGACAGCTCGGGGTCCTCGCCTTCCTCGGCGACCACGCCGCGCGTGTCGGTGAAGAAGCCTTCCTGCTCGAGCTGGCGGTAGCGCACGCGGGCGGTGTCGACGCTGGCGCCGACCTGCCACTGGTGGTCGCCGCTGGCGCGCGCGAAGCTGATCGCGGCGCCGTAGCCGGTCTGGCGCGTGCTGGTGGTGTTGAAGGCGGCGTTCGGGTCGTCCGGCAGCACCGGCTCTTCCTCGGCCTCGTCGCCGTTGATGGTGTCGCGCTTGCTCTTGCGCACGTAGGCCAGCGCCGAGATCGAGCTGCTGGCATCGACCGCGTGCTGGAAGTTGAAGCCCAGCTGGCCCAGCTGGTTCTTGGTCTGGTCCGGATGGGTGTAGACCGCCTGGCGGCGGTTGAAGTACAGGTCCTCGGTCAGCTCGCCCTCGTCGATGGTGTAGGCCGGCAGCAGGCCGTTGCCGACCAGCTTGCTGCTGCCGAGCAGCAGGCCGAGGCTCCAGCCCGTCGTGCCGTCGTCGTGGCCGAACTTGCCGAGGAACTGGCCGAGCCGGCCGTCGGAGAAGTCGCGCCAGCCCTTCTCGTCGAAGGCGGTCGCGGCGACGTACTGGTGCCAGCCGCTTCCATCGTCATTTCGGCTGCTGTGGCCCCAGCTCAGGTCGACGCGCTTGCGGCCGAAGCTGCCGCCCGAGATCTCGCCGCGCAGGCCCGGCGCGCTGCGGCCGTCGTGCGTGGTGTAGGCCAGCGCGCCGCCCAGCGAGTTGAGGCCGAAGGCCGGGTTCGCGCCCGGCACCAGCGCGATGCTGCTGACGGCGAACTCGGGCACGAGGTCGAAGTTGACGACATCGCCGAAGGGCTCGTTGATGCGCACGCCGTCGAGGTAGACCGACAGGCCCTGGCCGGCGCCGATCAGCGGCGAGGCGCGAAAGCCCCGGTAGGTCAGGTCCCCCTGTAAGGGGCTGCCCTGGATGTCGTTGACCTGCACGCCCGGCACGCGGCGGTTGAGGTAGTCGACCTGGTTCTGCGCCTGCGCCTCGTCGATGCGGTCGCGCTTGATGAGCTGGGTCGAGTAGGGCAGCAGGTTGCGGTCGATGCCCTGGCCGGGCAGCGGCGACACACCGATGACCTCGACACGCTCGAGTTGCTGCGCCGGGACAGTCTGCGCCAGTGCGCCACCGTGCATCGCGATCAGGGGAAGCCCTAGCGCGCCGATCGCGCGCAAGGCGCACGACAGCGGCGATAGTGCGGGTCCCGCGGCGTGCGGGCGCTGTCGCAAGCCGACGGTGGACGATCGTGCAGGGCGTGTCATACCGGGTGTCTCCTCATTTTTGTGATGAACCTTGCGCCATGAACCTCGCAAAGGGCGCCGATTCTGTTGCGATGGACGTGCCAGTGCGGCCGGGAAAAACTCCCGAGCTGGCCGCGCCGGCGCCGATGGACCTGCCGCGCCTGGTGATGCGCGGCGCGCTGGTCGTGGTGGCGCTGGCATTGCTGCTGGCGCTGCTGCTGGGCCTGTGGCGTGCGCGCGAGGACATGCGCGACGAACTGGCCGGCGCGCTGGCGCAGGCGCAGATCCAGGGCCTGCTGGGCGCGGCGGCGGAGCGCAGCGACGACGAACTGCTGGCCGCGCTGAACGCCGTCGGCCACGAGGACGGCTTGCGCCACCTCGACCTGCGCCTGCTGGATGCCGCCGGCCGCGTGCGCATCGAGCCGCCGGCCAAGCCGCCGGCCTCGTGGCCGCTGCGCGCGCTGATGGCGCTGAACGGCGTGCTGTTCGCGCCGCCGGCCGATCGCACGGTGAGCGTGGCGCTGCCGCGGCCCGAGGGTCCGCCGTGGCAGGCGCAGTGGATCGCCTCGCACGATGCCGAGCAGCGCGAGGCGCTGTCGCAGCTGCTGGAGGTGCTGGGGCTGGTCGGCGGCTGCGGCCTGCTGCTGCTGCTGGTGATGCGCTGGCACCTGAAGCGCTCGTTCCGGCCGCTCGCGCCGCTGCTGTCGGCCATCGCGCGCGTCGAGCAGCAGGACGTGTCCGCCGTGCGCGCGCTGCCGGCGATGCCGATCCGCGAGCTCGACGCGATCGCCAACGCGCTGCGCCACCTGGCCGGGGCGCTGGAGCAGGCCGAGGCGCAGCGCCGCCAGCTCGGTGCCCAGGTGCTGACGCTGCAGGAGGACGAGCGCAGCCGCCTCGCGCGCGAGCTGCACGACGAGTTCGGCCAGCACCTCACCGCACTGCGCGTCGATGCGGCCTGGCTGCAGCGCCGGCTGGCCGACCAGCCCGAGCTGGCGGCCGTCGTGGCCGGCATGAGCCGGCAGTGCGAGCGCATCCAGCAGGAGGTGCGCGCGCTGCTGACGCGGCTGCGGCCGCTGGCCGGCGCGCCCGGCATGCCTGACGCGGAGGCGGGGCACGAGGCCGAGGACGTCGAGCGCCTGCGCAGCCTGCTGGACAACCTGGTCCGGGCCTGGGCCCACTCGCCCGGGCAGAGCACGCGCTACCGGCTGCAGTTCGACACCGCCGGCCTGGACCACGACGCGCGGCTGCCGCGCGAGCTGGTGCTGGCCGTCTACCGCATCAGCCAGGAGGCGCTGACCAACGTGGCGCGCCACGCCCGCGCCACCGAGGCGACGCTGCGCGTGCACATCCAGCCGGTCGATGGCGGCGGCATGCTGCACTGGTCGGTCGAGGACGATGGCGGCGGCCTCGACCATCCCGGCGTCTGGCAGCGCGGCAACGGCCTGGCCGGCATCAAGGAGCGCGTGTGGGCGGCCGGCGGCGACCTCGACTGCCAGCCGGCACGGCCGCAGCGCCCCGAATCCCCGGGGCTGCGCCTGCAGGCCCTGCTTCGCTACGACACCCCGAGCCCGTGAACACGATGACTCCCGATTCCACTGCGCGTCCCGAGGGCGCGCCGCTGCGCGTCGCGCTGGCCGACGACCACGCCGTGGTGCGGGCCGGCTACCGCCGGCTGCTCGAGCTGGAGCCCGACATGGCGGTGGTGGCGGAGTTCGGCGACGCCGACAGCGCCTACGGCGCGCTGTGCAACGGCGGGCGTGCCGAGGACCAGCCCGACCTGCTGGTGCTGGACCTGTCGATGCCCGGCCGCAGCGGCCTGGAGCTGCTGCGCCGCCTGACGCTGCGGCGGCCCGAGCTGCCGGTGCTGGTGTTCACCATGCACGAGAGCGCCGCGATGCTGGACCAGTGCCTGCGCGCCGGCGCCGCCGGCTTCGTGACCAAGAGCAGCGCGCCCGAGGTGCTGGTCGACGCGGTGCGGCGGGCGGCCCGCGGCGAACGCGCGCTGTCGCCCGACATGCTAGCGCTGCAGGCGGCGCAGGGCGCCGGCGGCCCGCCGCATGCACGCCTGTCGAGCCGCGAGTTCGACATCCTCACCCAGCTGCTGGCCGGCCAGAGCGTCGACGAGATCGCGCAGACGCTGCGCCTGTCGGTCAAGACCGTGGCCAACTACCAGACCCGCATCCGCCAGACGCTGGGAGTCGCCACCGCGGTGGACCTGCTGCGCTACGGGCGCGAGCACGGGCTGAGCGGCCCCTGATCACTGCACGAAGCGATAGCCGATGCCCGCCTCGGTGACGAGGTGGCGCGGCATCGACGCGTCGGCCTCGACCTTCTTGCGCAGGTTGGCCATGTGCACGCGCACGTAGTGCGTGTCCTCGGCGTGCCCCGGGCCCCAGACGGCCTTCAGCAGCTGCTGGTGCGTCACCACGCGGTCGGGCTGTGCGGCCAGGTGGGTCAGAAGCCGGTACTCGATGGGCGTCAGGTGCAGCGCCTCGCCGCCGCGCAGCACCGTGCGGCGCGCCAGGTCGACGACGATGTCGCCGAAGGCGATGCGCGCGTCGCCGGCCGGGGTCTGCTGCTGGTGCCGGCGCAGCTGGGCGCGCACCCGCGCCAGCAGCTCGCCGGCGCCGAAGGGCTTGACCAGGTAGTCGTCGGCGCCGGCATCGAGCGCGCCGATCTTGTCGGCCTCGCCGGTGCGTGCCGACAGCACAATGACCGGCGCCGTCGACCACTTGCGGAACTCGCGGACCAGGTCGACGCCGTCGCCGTCGGGCAGGCCGAGGTCCAGCACCAGCAGGTCGGGTCGGCGGGTGCCGGCCTCGATCAGGCCGCGCTGCAGGCCGTCGGCCTCGTGGACCTCGTAGTCCTCGGCCTCGAGGATCACGCGGACGATGCGGCGCAGCTCGGCCTCGTCCTCGACGATCAGCAGGCGGGCGTTCGACTCGGCCATGGGTCCGATCCTAGGCTGCCGCCACCGCGGAGTCGCCGCCGTCGTCGCCCGGCGCCTGGCCCTGGGGCAGCGCGATGGTGAAGCGCGCGCCCTGCACGCGGCCGTCGACGCGCCGGTTCTCGGCGTGGATCGTGCCGCCGTGGGCCTGCACGATCGCGCGGCAGATCGCTAGGCCCAGGCCGACCCCGGGCGTGGCGCTCTCCTTGCTGCCGCGCTCGAACTTCTCGAACAGCCGCTCCTCGCGGCCCTTGGGCAGCCCCGGCCCGTGGTCGTCGATCGTGAGCACGACCTCGTCGGCCCGCCGCGTCGCCGCGATCTCGATCGCGCTGCCGGCCGGCGTGTACTTGGCGGCGTTCTCCAGCAGGTTGACCAGCACGCGCTCGATCAGCACCGCGTCCAGGTCCAGCAGCGGCAGGTCGTCGGCCAGCTTCACGGCCAGCGGCCGTCCGGCGAGCGAGGGGGCCGTCGCGGCCAGGGCGCTGCCGACGACCTCCTCGAGCGGCTGCCAGGCGCGGTTCAGCTGCACCGCGCCGGCCTCGAGGCGCGCCATGTCCAGCAGGTTGTTGACCAGCGCGTTCATGCGCAGGGCCGACTGCCGGATCGACGCGGCGATGTCGCGCTGCGGCTCGGGCGGCGGCGGCTTGCTCAGGCTCAGCGTGTCGGCCAGGCCGACCAGCGCCGCGAGCGGCGTGCGCAGGTCGTGGGAGATCGCCGACAGCAGCGAGTTGCGCAGGCGCTCGGATTCGATCTGCACCGTGCTCTTCTGCGCCACGTCGATGTAGTGGATGCGCTCCAGCGAGATCGCCAGCAGCGAGGCGCAGGTCTCGAGCAGCCGGCGCTGGTCCGGGCCGAGCACCCGCGAGTGGCCGGGGTCGACCGCCAGCACGCCGCGTAGGCGCATCGGCGCCTTCAGGGGCAGCACGAGGCAGGGGCTCGCCGGCAGGGTGTCGGTGCCGCGGCCGGCCGCCTCGCCGCGGTCGTAGGCCCACTGCGCCACGCCCATGTCGACGTCCGCCGTGGCGCCCGGAAGGACCTGCAGCCGGTCCTCGTCGTCGGCCGCCAGCAGCGCCGACCTCGCGCCGAACTCGCCGGCCAGGAAGCGCGCGCCGATCTCGGCCACCTGCTCGGGCAGCAGCGCGGCCGACAGGTCGCGCGACATCTCGTAGAGGCTGCGCACACGCTGCTCGCGCTGCGTCGCGGCCTCGGCCTGCACCTTCAGGCCGGCCGTGAGCTGGCCGATCACCAGCGCCACCACCAGCATCACGACGAAGGTCACCAGGTACTGCACGTCGCTCACCGCGAACGAGAAGCGCGGCGTCACGAAGAAGAAGTCGAACAGGCCGACGCCGACGAAGGCCGCCGCCACCGCCGGGCCGCGCCCGTAGCGCAGCGCCACGCCGACGACGACCAGCAGGAACAGCATCACGATGTTGCTGAGCTCCAGCACGGCCAGCAGCGGCGTCGACAGCAGGGCCGTGAGCCCGCAGGCGGCGACCGCGGCGACGTAGCCGCGCCAGGGCCAGCTCTGGCCGGTCGTCTCGGCGGGCGCCGGCGTGGCCGGTGGCTTGGTCGCCGCGGGCAGGGCCACCTGCAGGATGTCCAGGTCGTCGGTCTGCTCGGCGATGCGGTCGGCCAGCGAGCGCTGCCACGGCCAGCGCCGCTCGTGCATGCCGACGACGAGGCGCGCCAGGTTGTGCTCGCGCGCGTAGCGGACCAGCGCCTGCGCGGCGTCGGGCGCCGAGGGCGTCGCGGTGATCGCGCCCAGCTCCTGCGCGAGCTTCAGCACGCGCAGCGGATGCTGGCGGCGCGCCTCGGGCAGGCGCTGCAGCGCCGGGGTCTCGACGTGCACCGCATGCCAGGGCACGTCGAGCTGCGCGGCCAGCCGCGCGCAGCTGCGCACGAGCTTCTCGCCGTGCTCGCCGGGTCCGACGCAGGCCAGCAGCGCCTCGCGGTTGGGCCACACGGCCTGCACCGCGCGCTGGCGCCGGTAGGCCTGCATCTCCCCGTCGACGCGGTCGGCGGTGCGGCGCAGCGCCAGTTCGCGCAGCGCCAGCAGGTTGCCCTTGCGGAAGAAGTTGGCCGCGGCGCGCTCGGCCTGCTGCGGCAGATAGACCTTGCCGGCCTTCAGGCGCGCCAGCAGCTCGTCGGGCGGCAGGTCGACGACGACCACTTCGTCGGCTTCGTCGAACAGGCGGTCGGGCACCGTCTCCCAGACGCGGATGCCGGTGATGCCGCTGACGATGTCGTTCAGGCTCTCGAGGTGCTGCACGTTCATCGTCGACCAGACGTCGAGGCCGGCGTCGAGCAGCTCCTCCACGTCCTGCCAGCGCTTGGGATGGCGCGAACCGGGCGCGTTGCTGTGTGCCAGCTCGTCCAGCAGCAGCAAGGCGTCCGGATGCTGCGCGCCGAAGGCCAGCGCCGCGTCGAGGTCGAACTCCGGCAGCACGCGCTCGCGGTGGCGCACCTGGCGCAGCGCCAGCCGCGGCAGGTCGCGCGCCATCGCCTCGGTCTCGGCGCGGCCGTGCGTCTCGACCAGGCCGACGACCAGCGGCGTGCCTTGCTGGCGAGCGGCCTGCGCGGCCGCCAGCATCGCGAAGGTCTTGCCGACGCCGGCCGATGCGCCGAAGAAGATCTTCAGCCGCCCGCGACGTGCGCGGGCCTCGGCCTGCTGCACCTGCTCGAGCAGGGCATCGGGGTCGGGCCGCTCGCCGTCGCGCGTCATGGCCTCAGAGCCAGCCGGTCCGCCTGAAGCGCCAGTAGAGGAAGCCCGCCGCGCCGGCGATGGCCGCCAGGGCCATCGGGTAGCCGTAGGCCCACTTCAGCTCGGGCATCTGCTCGAAGTTCATGCCCCAGATGCCGGCGAGCGCGGTCGACACCGCGAAGATCGCGGCCCAGGCGGCAAGCCGCTTGGTGGTCTCGGACTCCTCGATCGTCACCATCGACAGGTTGACCTGGATCGCGGTGCCGATGGTCTCGCGGATCGCATCGATCGCGGTGTTGATGCGGGCGAGATGGTCGTGGATGTCGCGGAAGTACTCCTGCGTGCTCGCGCACACCGCCGGCACGCGCCCGCCGTGCAGCTTGCCGGCGACCTCGAGCAGCGGCGCGACCGCGTGGCGCAGCACCGTCGCGCGCCGCTTCAGCGCGTACAGGCGCTCGACGTTCCAGCGTGCCGAGCCGCGCTCGAAGATCTGCGCCTCGATCGCGTCGAGCTCGGTCTCGATCGTGTCGAGCAGCGGGAAGTAGCGGTCGACCACCGCGTCCATCAGCGCGTAGAACACGAAGCCCGCGCCGTGGCGCAGCAGCTCGGGCTCGCGCTCGCAGCGTCCGCGCACGCCGAGGAAGTGCTGCTGGCTGCCGTTGCGCACCGACAGCACGAAGTTCGGGCCGACGAAGATCGCCACCTCGCCCGTGCGGACCTCGCCCTGCTCGACCTCGAGCAGCTGCATCACGACGAAGACGATCTCGCCGTACTCCTCGATCTTGGGTCGCTGGTGGCCGTGGCGCGCGTCCTCGATCGCCAGCTCGTGCAGGCCGAACTCCTGCTGCATCAGGCGCAGCTCGTCGTCGGTGGCATCGCGCAGCGCCACCCAGACGAAGCACTCGGGCTTGCGCACCCAGTCGGCGATGTCGTCGACGGGCAGGTCGGCGACCTTGCGGCCGTCCTGGTAGGCAACACAGTTGATCAGCATGGCAGGGGACCTCCGGTGCGCGTCACGGCATCTTCCCATGCGTGCGGCGGCCGCCGTCCATCACGCGCGGCGTCCAGGGCCAGGTTCAGGGCCAGCACGTTGACGCGGGGCTCGCCGATGAAACCCAGCCAGGCGCCTTCGGTGTGGCGGTCGACGAGGCGGCGCAGGTCGGCCTCGGGCAGGCCGCGCGCCCGGGCGACCCGGCCGACCTGGTAGTCCGCCGCGGCACGGCTGATGTGCGGGTCCAGGCCGCTGGCCGAGGCGGTCACCAGGTCGACCGGCACCGGCGTCGCGTTGCCCGGATCCGCCGCGCGCAGCGCGTCGATGCGGGCCTTCACGGCGTCGGCCAGCGCGGGGTTCAGCGGCCCGAGGTTCGAGCCGCCGGAGGCACTGGCGTTGTGGCTCATCGGCGCGGTGGCCGACGGCCGGCCCCAGAAGTGCTTCGGGTCGGTGAAGGACTGACCGATCAGCGACGAGCCGACGGCCTGGCCGTCGCGCACGACCAGGCTGCCGTTGGCGGCGCCCGGGAAGGCGACTTGCGCGATGCCGGTCACGGCCAGCGGATAGAGCAGGCCGGTCACGACGGACAGCAGCACGAAGAGCGTCAGTGCCGGGCGCAGCAGGCCCTCGCCGGCCTTCGCCGGGGTGATGGGGGCGGTGGGGTGGGTCATGGAAGCTCCTTGGATCAGGCCAGGCCGACGGCCGCGACCGCCAGGTCGATGGCCTTGATGCCGATGAAGGGCACGATCACGCCGCCCAGGCCGTAGACCGCCAGGTTGCGGCGCAGCAGCGCCGCCGCGCCGACGGCACGGTAGGCCACGCCCTTGAGCGCCAGCGGGATCAGCACGACGATGATCAGCGCGTTGAAGACCACCGCGGACAGGATGGCCGAGCTCGGGCTGGCCAGGTGCATCACGTTGAGCGCGGCCAGCTGCGGGTAGGTGCCGACGAAGGCGGCCGGGACGATCGCGAAGTACTTCGCGATGTCGTTGGCGATGCTGAAGGTGGTGAGCGAGCCGCGCGTCATCAGCATCTGCTTGCCGGTCTCGACGATCTCGATCAGCTTGGTCGGGTTGCTGTCGAGGTCGACCATGTTGCCGGCCTCCTTCGCGGCCTGCGTGCCGGTGTTCATCGCCACCGCGACGTCGGCCTGCGCCAGCGCCGGCGCGTCGTTGGTGCCGTCGCCGGTCATCGCGACCAGCCGCCCGGCCGCCTGGTGCTCGCGGATCAGCTTGAGCTTGGCCTCGGGTGTGGCCTCGGCCAGGAAGTCGTCGACGCCGGCCTCGGCCGCGATCGCTGCCGCGGTGAGGCGGTTGTCGCCGGTGACCATCACGGTCTTGATGCCCATGCGGCGCAGTTCGGCGAAGCGCTCCTTGATGCCGCCCTTGACGATGTCCTTCAGCTCGACGACGCCGAGCACGCGCGTGCCGTCGGCCACCACCAGCGGCGTGCTGCCGCGGCGCGACACCTCGTCGATCGCCGCCTGCAGCGGGGCCGGGAAGCTGCCGCCCAGCGCCTGCACGTGCTGGCGGATCGCGTCGGCCGCGCCCTTGCGCACGGCACGGGGCCGGCCGTCGGCGCCGGGCAGGTCGACGCCGCTCATCCGTGTCTGCGCGGTGAAGTGCACGAAGCTCGCGCCCAGCGCCGCCACGTCGCGCTCGCGCAGCTGGTACTTCTGCTTGGCCAGCACGACGATGCTGCGGCCCTCGGGCGTCTCGTCGGCCAGCGAGGCGAGCTGGGCCGCGTCGGCCAGCTCGGCCTCCTTCACGCCCGGCGCCGGGATGAAGGCGCTGGCCTGGCGGTTGCCCAGCGTGATGGTGCCGGTCTTGTCGAGCAGCAGCACGTCGACGTCGCCGGCTGCCTCGACGGCGCGGCCCGAGGTGGCGATGACGTTGGCCTGCATCATGCGGCTCATGCCGGCCACGCCGATGGCGCTGAGCAGGCCGGCGATGGTGGTCGGGATCAGGCACACCAGCAGCGCCACCAGCACCACCAGGCCGACCGGCTGGCCGGCGCCGGACGACAGCACGCCGAACCGCGAGAACGGCAGCAGCGTGACGACGACGCCCAGGAACACGAGCGTCAGCGCGACCAGCAGGATGGTCAGCGCGATCTCGTTGGGCGTCTTCTGGCGCTTGGCGTTCTCGACCATCGCGATCATGCGGTCGACGAAGGTCTCGCCCGGGTTGACCGCCACGCGCACGACGATCCAGTCCGACAGCACGCGGGTGCCGCCGGTCACCGCCGAGAAGTCGCCGCCCGATTCGCGGATCACCGGCGCCGACTCGCCGGTGATGGCGCTCTCGTCGACCGAGGCCACGCCGTCGATCACCTCGCCGTCGGCCGGTACCGTGTCGCCGGCCTCGATCAGCACCACGTCGCCCTTGCGCAGGCTGTCGGCCTCGCGGGGATGCCAGGTCATCGCGCTGCGCGGCTCGCCGCGGCGGTACTCGCCTTCCAGCTTCTTGGCCCAGGTCTGCTTCTTGAGGCCGCGCAGGCTCGCGGCCTGGGCCTTGCTGCGGCCTTCGGCCAGCGCCTCGGCGAAGTTGGCGAACAGCACCGTGAACCACAGCCAGAGCGCCACGGCGGCCGTGAAGGCCTCGGGCCGCGCCGCGGCCAGCGCCGTCGTGAACGCGCTGCCCACGTAGACCACGAACATCACCGGGTTGCGCCACTGGGTGCGCGGGTCGAGCTTGCGGAAGGCGTCGACCAGGGCCGGGCGGACCAGCGCCGGATCGAACAGGGTCAGTGTCTGACGACTCATGATGGTTTCCTCAACGCGCCCACAGCATCAGGTGCTCGACCACCGGGCCGAGCGCCAGCGCGGGCACGTAGTTCAGCAGCCCGACCAGCAGCACGGTGCCGATCAGCAGCACGACGAACAGCGGGCCGTGGGTGGGCAGCGTGCCCTCGGTGACGGCGATGCGCTTCTTGGCGGCCAGCGAGCCGGCGATCGCCAGCACCGGCACGATCACGCCGAAGCGGCCGAACCACATCGCCACGCCGAGCAGCGCGTTGTAGAAGGGCGTGTTGGCCGACAGGCCGGCGAAGGCGCTGCCGTTGTTGTTGGCCGCCGAGGACAGTGCGTACAGCACCTCCGAGTAGCCGTGCGGTCCCGGGTTCAGGATGCCGGCGCGGCCCGCTTCGGTCATCACCGCCACCGCGGTGCCGACCAGCACCAGCAGCGGTGTCACGAGGATGGAGATCGACACCATCTTCATCTCGTGCGCCTCGATCTTCTTGCCCAGGTATTCGGGCGTGCGGCCGATCATCAGGCCGGCGATGAAGACCGCCATGATCGCGAAGACCAGCATGCCGTACAGGCCCGAGCCGACGCCGCCGAACACCACCTCGCCCAGCTGGATCAGCACCAGCGGCACCAGGCCGCCCAGCGGCGTGAAGCTGTCGTGCATCGCATTCACCGCGCCGCAGCTGGCGGCGGTGGTGATGGTGGCGAACAGCGTCGAGGCGGCGATGCCGAAGCGCGCCTCCTTGCCCTCCATGTTGCCGCCCGGCTGCGTGGCCGTGGCGGCCTGGTCGACGCCGAGCGCGGCCAGGACCGGATTGCCCTGCTGCTCGGCCATCGTCGCGGCAACGACGAAGGCGACGAACAGCAGCGTCATCGCCGCCAGCACCGCCCAGCCCTGGCGCAGGTCGCCGACCATGCGCCCGAAGACGAAGCACAGCGCCGCCGGGATCGCGAAGATCGACAGCATCTGCAGGACGTTGGTGAGCGGCGTCGGGTTCTCGAAGGGGTGCGCCGAGTTGGCGTTGAAGAAACCGCCGCCGTTGGTGCCCAGCATCTTGATGGCCAGCTGCGAGGCCACCGGCCCCATCGCGATCGTCTGCGTGCCACCGGCCTCGAGCGTCTTCACCTCCGCGTAGGCCGACAGGTTCTGGATCACGCCCTGGCCGGCCAGCACCAGCGCGAACACGAAGGCGAGCGGCAGCAGGATCCACAGCGTCACGCGCGTCAGGTCGACCCAGACGTTGCCGATGGCCTGCGCCGAGTGGCGCGCGAAGCCGCGCACCAGCGCGATCACGACGACGATGCCGGTGGCCGCGGACAGGAAGTTCTGCACCGTCAGCGCCAGCATCTGGGTCAGGTAGCTCATCGTGGTTTCGCCGCCGTAGCCCTGCCAGTTGGTGTTGGTGACGAAGCTGATCGCGGTGTTGAAGGCCGAGTCCGGCGTGACCGCGGCCAGGCCCTGCGGGTTGAGCGGCAGCACGGCCTGCCAGCGCTGCAGCGCGTACACGGCCAGCACGCCGAGGCCGTTGAAGACCAGCAGGCCGACGGCATAGCGCGACCAGCCGGACTCGACATCGGGCCGCACGCCGGCCAGGCGAAAGAGCGGGCCTTCGAGGCGGCGGCCGAGCGCGAAGCGCCCGGCCATCACCGCATCGATCAGCCGCGCCAGCGGCCAGGCCAGCGCCAGCAGCACGGCCAGGTAGGCCGCGAGCTGCATCCAGGCAGCGGCGGTCACGAGAAGTCCTCTGGCCGCAGCAGCGCGGCGACGAGGTAGATCAGCAGGCCGGCGGCCAGCACGGCCGCGGCCAGGTCCCAGCCGCTCATGACCGGCCTCCCGGGCCCTGCAGGGCCAGGCAGCCGCGGATCAAGGCGTAGATCGCGAGCCAGAACAGGCCGGCCAGCGCGAGGTAGACGACGTCCATGACATCCTCCGTTGCGATGGAGGCATGCTAGGAAGCGGCGCGTCAAGACGGTCGCAAGATTGCGGCCGGGGGCATCAAGAACGCATCAAGAAGCCGTCGCGCAGCGTCCGTTTCATTCGAAACCTGCGGCGCGCGGGCGGCAATGCCGGCGCAACGGGCCGGGCCTGGAATGTCGCCATGACGACCGCAACCACCCCACGAGTCACCGGCCCCTTGCGGGTAGCGCCCCACCGCAGCAGCGACGCCACCGACGCCGACACCGAGTGCCTGGACCTGACCGACGGCCGCCGCCTGGCCTTTGCGCGCTATGGCGACCGCGCCGGCCGGCCGCTGGTCGTGCTGCACGGCTTTCCGGGCAGCCGACTGCAGGCGGCCTTCCTCGACGACAAGGCGCGCCGGGCCGGCGTGTGCCTGATCGCCCCGGACCGGCCCGGCTTCGGCCGCTCGACGCACGCACCGCAGCGCACGCTGTGCAGCGGCGCCCGCGACGTCGCCCGGCTTGCCGACCACCTGGGCCATGCGCGCTTCGACGTCATGGGCATCTCCTGCGGCGGCGCGCACGCGCTGGCCTGCGCGCACGAACTGCCGCAGCGCGTGGGGCGCGTGATCCTGATGGCCGGCATGGGCCCGATGGACCTGCCAGCCATCCGCGATGGCCAGCTTCCCGTCCTGAAGGCGATGTTCGCGCTGGCGCGCCGGCACCCCGCGCTGGTCAGTCCGATGCTGGCGCTGGACCGGGCGCTGTACCGCCGCGATCCGCAACGCGCGGTGAAGATGGTGGCCGGCATGCTGTCGGCGCCCGACCGCCGGCTGCTGGCAGACCAGCCTCGGGTGGCCGAGCTGTTCGGCGCCAGCCTGGCCGAGGCCTACCGCCCCGGCCTGCGCGGTGCGATGCGCGAGGCCCACTTGATCGGCAGCCGCCGCGACCACGCGCTGAGCCGGATCGAGGTGCCCGTCGACGTGCACCAGGGCGCCTGGGACCGCCACGTGCCGCCGGCGATGGGCCGCTACCTCGCGGCGGTGCTGCCGAACGCGAGGCTGCACGCCTACGACGACGAAGGACACCTGTCGATCGTGTGGAACCGCTTCGAGCAGGCGGTGGAGGCGATGGCGCGCTAGCGTGCGATGCGATGCCGCGCCGGCCGCGGTTCAGCGCCCCAGGTTCTTCAGCCGCGCGGCCTCGACGATCTCGATCCAGTAGCCGTCGGGGTCCTTGATGAAGGCCACGTCGCGCATCTTGCCCTGCTCGGGCCGCTTGACGTAGGTGACGCCGTTCTCGTCGAACCAGCGCACCGCCGCGTCGAGGTCAGGCACCGAGAAGCAGATGTGGCCGAAGCCCTGCGGCTGCGCGTTGCCGTCGTGGTACTTGAAGTCGGCCTGCGCCTCGGTGCCCCAGTTGTGCGTCAGCTCGAGGATGCCGCGCTGCGCGAAGGTCCAGGCGGTGCGCTCGCCGACGTCGTCGGGCGCCGCGGCCTCGCCCGCCTGCGGCCGGTGCAGGAAGTACAGCGAGAACTTCATCTCGGGAAAGTCGAGCTTGCGCAGCACGCGCATCCCGAACACCCGGGTGTAGAAGTCCAGCGCCACCGCCGGGTCCTTGACCCGCAGCATGCTGTGGTTGAGCGTGAAGCCGTCCGACGCGGCGTCGGGGCGGGCGGTGACGCCCGGGTGGGTTTCGGTGGTGAAGCTCATGCCGTGATTCGCCTGAAGTGGAGACCTGCCCGAGCCGTTGCGCCCCGGGCCGGCGGCCGTGTGGCACCGCCCATGGGGCGGCGGGCCGTTCAGCGTACCTCGATCGTGGCGCGCATGCCGGCGTCGGTGTGCGAGCGTGTGGACATCACGTCGTCGAACCGGCCGGTGCGTACCGGCAGGAACCACCACTCCAGCGACGCGCCGGGCTTGAGCTCGACGCGGCGCACCGGGCCGTAGACCTCGGACAGGACCCTGCCGTCAGCGGCCAGCGCGACGACCTTGCGCGAATAGACCGCATCGGCCAGGCCCTGCGAGCCGAAGTAGTAGCTGTGCGGGCTGGGGTTGTCGAGCCGCAGGATGTAGAGCTTGCCGGTCTCGAGCGTCAGTGCGTCGGGCTCGAAGCGGTGCTCGCCCTTCGCGTTGCCCAGGCTCATCGACAGGCGCACCGGCTCCTGCCGCGTCAGGTCGCCGGCCGCCTGCGCGGCGATCGCCATGCCGGCGAGCACGCCCGCCGTGAGCATCCGGCCCGTTCGCATGAGGCGTGGGCCTACCTGGCCTGCAAGGTCAGCGCGACCAGGAACTCGGCGAGGTCCAGCGTGCCGTCCTTGTCGGGATTGGCCGCGTCGAAGGTCTTCCTGGACTTGATGCCGGCCTTCTGCGCCTCCTTCCAGTCGAGCGTGCCGTCCTTGTCCGGGTTGGCGGCCTCGAACATGGCGGTCACCGCCGCGAGCATCTCCTTGCGGTCCAGCGTGCCGTCCTTGTCGGGGTTGGCGGCCTCGAACACCTTCTTGGAGATGCCGAACTTCAGCGCCTCCTTCAGGTCGAGCGTGCCGTCGTTGTCCGGGTCCGCCTTCTTCATCGCCGCGTCGATCTGGGCGTCGGTGGGCGTGGCCGCCGTGGCGAACGAGGCGCCGACGATCAGGGCCAGCAGGGTGAGGGTGCGCTTCATGGGAGGGGCTCCGGTCGGTGGGCGGGGAGAGGCTAGCAATGCTGGTGCGGCGTGGGGCGGGAATTTGTCCCGAGTGCAGGGCCGCCATGCTGGCGTCCTTGGTCGCGATAACGGCTGCGGATCGATGGCCCGCGAAGCCGACCCCTGCGGGGCACTCTTGGGGGGGATAGGGCTGCACGGGGTCCATCTCTACGCTGCGTCGAAACCTGTTCAGGTCTCGGGGGGTGAATGAAGCAGGCCTTGAATGACAGCGAGCCGGTCGTCACCGGGTCGTCGGCCGCGGGCGGCGCTGGCCCGTCGGAGCCGGGCCCTCACAGCTCTCCCGCGTTGCTGGCCCTGTGCATGCTGGCCCGCCTGCATCGAGTGGCAGCCGATCCGGCGGCGCTGGCGCACCATCTCGGCAAGACCGTCAACGCTTCCTGGAACGCGGCCGACCTGCTGCTCGGTGCCAAGCAACTCGGCCTCAAGGCCAAGCTGTCTCGCACAAGCGCTGAACGTCTGTCAGTCACGCCGCTGCCGGCCCTGGCCATTCTGCGTGATGAGCAACGCGGTACGCGCACCGTCCTCCTCGCCCAATGCGACGGCCAGCGCGTGCTGCTGCAGGACCCGGCCGGCGAGGCCGGTGGCCGCCCCACCATCGAGCCCCTGTCGGTCTTCGTCGTGCAATGGACCGGCGAACTCATCCTCGTCACCAGCCGCGCCAGCGTGGCCGGCGAACTCGCCAAGTTCGACTTCAGCTGGTTCATCCCCAGCCTCGTCAAGTACCGCCGGCTGCTGGGCGAGGTGCTGCTCGTCTCGCTGTTCCTGCAGCTCTTCGCCCTCGTCAGCCCGCTGTTCTTCCAGGTCGTGATGGACAAGGTGCTGGTGCACCAAGGTCTCGCCACCCTGGACGTGCTGGTCATCGGCCTCGTGGTCATCGTCCTGTTCGAGAGTCTGCTGACCGCCCTGCGCACCTACGTGTTCAGCCACACCACCAGCCGCATCGACGTGGAACTGGGCGCCCGGCTGTTTCGCCACCTGCTCAATCTCCCACTCGCCTACTTCCAGACCCGCCGCGTCGGCGATTCCGTCGCCCGCGTGCGCGAGCTCGAGAACATCCGCAGCTTCCTCACCGGCAACAGCCTGACCCTGGTGCTCGACCTGCTGTTCTCGGTGATCTTCATCGCCGTCATGCTGTTCTACAGCGTCCCGCTGACCCTGATCGTGCTGGCCAGCCTGCCGCTGTACGTACTGCTCAGCCTGCTGCTGATGCCAGTGCTGCGCGCCCGCCTGAACGACAAGTTCGCCCGCGGCGCCGAGAACCAGGCCCTGCTGGTGGAGGCCGTCACCGGCATCCAGACCGTCAAGGCCAGTGCCCTGGAACCGGCCATCGCCCGCCGCTGGGACGACCAGCTGGCGGCCTACGTTTCGGCCAGCTTCAAGACCCAGACGCTGGCCAGCTACGGCCACGAGGGCATCAATCTCATCGGCAAGCTGGTCGGCGCCGCCACGCTGTGGTGCGGCGCCCGGCTGGTGATGGAGCAGCAGCTCTCGGTCGGCCAGTTCATCGCCTTCAACCTGTTCGCCCAGCGCGTGGCCCAGCCCATCATGCGCATGGCCCAGCTATGGACCGACTTCCAGCAGACCGGCATCTCGATGGCGCGGCTGGGCGACATCCTGAACACCCGCACCGAAGCTGCACCCCAGGCTGCGGCCCAGCTGCCGCCGCTCAAGGGCCGCATCCAGTTCGACCAGGTCGCCTTCCGCTACCGCCCCGAGGCGCCCCCGGTGCTGCACGGCCTGAGCCTGGACGTGAAGCCGGGCGAGGTGATCGGCATCGTCGGCAGGTCAGGCTCGGGCAAGAGCACGCTGACCAAGCTCGTGCAGCGGCTCTACACGCCCGAGCAGGGCCGGGTGCTCATCGACGGCATCGACATCGGCCTGATCGACGCCGCCCAGCTGCGCCGCCAGATCGGCGTGGTGCTGCAGGACAACTGGCTGTTCAACCGCAGCGTGCGCGAGAACATTGCCATCGCCGACCCGGCAGCGCCCATCGAGCATGTGATGGCCGCGGCCCAGCTGGCCGGCGCGCACGACTTCGTCAGCGAGCTGCCCGAGGGCTACGACACCGTGGTGGGCGAGCAGGGCACCGGCCTCAGTGGCGGCCAGCGCCAGCGCATCGCCATCGCCCGGGCCCTGTTCACCAACCCGCGCATCCTGATCCTCGACGAAGCCACCAGCGCGCTGGACTACGAGAGCGAGGCCATCCTGCAGCGCAACATGGCCGCGATCTGCCAGGGCCGCACGGTGATCGTCATCGCGCACCGGCTCAGCTCGGTACGGCAGGCGCATCGCATTGTCGTCATGGACCGGGGCCGCCTCGTCGAGGCGGGGCCGCACGAGGCGCTGATGACGAAGCAGAACGGCCTGTACGCGCGCCTCTGGGCGATGCAGTCAGGCGCGGCTTCTTCGCCGACCGTGACAGAGTAGGGGCGAGCGCATGCGCACCCAATGCGACGCTGTCTCAACCCGACTCTGCAGCTTGCTCGAGCGCCTTGGTCGCCCACTGGTTGAAGCTCATTCCCGTGACCTCGGCCGCGGCGCTGGCGCGCGCGTGAACATCGGGCGGCAAGCGCAGCATCACCCGGCCGGAGAAAGGCCGATTCGGCGGCTGACCGAGCTTCTTGCACGCGGCGAGGTAGTCGTCGACCGCTTCGTGGAACGCTGCTTCCAACTCGCGAACCGACTCCCCGTGGAAGCCCACGATGTCGCGAATGCCCGCGATGTGGCCCACGAAGAGCCGGTCTTCGGCGTCGAACTCGACTCGGGCGCTGTAGCCGCCGTAGGTCATCGTGTTCATGGCTGTACTCCTATCGATGTCAGAAACGCTCTTGCGTCCAGCACCCGGTACCGCAGCGCCTCTTTGGCGGGGTGCGGACGGTGGAAGCGCACGCGCCTGCCGTCTTTCTCCACCGTGATCGACGAACCTGAGCCTTCCACCACGGTGCATCCGGTCGCCCGCAGCAAGGCTTCGATGCGGCGCCACTCCAGCGCGCCATTGACGGGATCGGCGAACACGGCAATCAAGGTCTTGCGGTGTGTGCTGTTCAGGTCGTCATGATATCGAAAAGTGATGTCATGACACTTTTTGAGAGCACCGACGCGTCGAAGCACCTGCTGGTCGAGTTGCTCGGCCGCTACCGCGCCATCGTCGGTGCCGCCTGGGCGGCACGCCGCGAGCTCGCTGGCCCAGGCGCCTGGCCGACGAAGCCGCCTTCCTGCCCGCGGCCTTGAGCCTGCAGGACAGTCCGGCCCATCCGGCGCCACGCCGCGTGGCCATCGTGATCTGCGCGCTGTTCGTCATCGCGCTGGCCTGGGCCATCCTCGGCCGGATCGACATCGTGGCCGTGGCCCCCGGCCGCATCGTCGTCAGCGAGCGCACCAAGACCCTGCAGCCGCTGGAAGCCGGTGTCGTGCGGCGCGTGCTGGTGAAGGACGGCGACGCCGTGCAGGCGGGTCAGGTGCTGGTGGAACTGGATGCCACCAACGCGCAGGCCGATAGTGCCAGCGTGCAGGAGCAGCTCGACGCCGCCAGCTCCGACGAACGCCGGACCGTGGCCTTGCTGGGCGCGCTGCGCAGCCAGCGCGTGCCGTCGGTCGCACCGGGCGATCGCCTGCAGTTCCAGGCCGAGTGGCAGGACATCACCGCCCGCCTCGCCAGGCTGGCTGCCGAACGGGCCCGCCGCGATGCCGAACTGGCCACCGTGCGCGAGCTGATCGCCAAGCTCGAAGCCACCTTGCCCATCTCCCGGCAACGCGAAGCCGACTTCAGGAGCCTGACCGACCAGGGCTTCGTCTCCGGCCACGCCGGCCAGGACCGCATGCGCGAGCGCATCGAGCAGGAGCGCGACCTGGCGACCCAGCGCGCCCGGCTGGCCGAAGCCCAGGCGGCACTGGTTGAGACCGAGCAGACACGCCTGGCCTACCTGGCCGAGACCCAGCGGGCCCTGAGCGAACGCCAGGCACAAGCCAACCTCAAGCGCCAGCAGCTGACCCAGGAGCGCAGCAAGACCGAGCAGCGCAGCCGGCTGACCCAGCTCACCGCCCCGGTGGCCGGCACGGTGCAGCAGGTGGCCGTGCACACCGAAGGCGGCGTGGTCACGCCCGCCCAGGTGCTGATGGTGATCGTGCCCAAGGACGCCGAGGTCACCGCCGAAGTGGTGATCGACAACAAGGACATCGGCTTCGTGCACGCCGGGCAGGTGGCGGCGATCAAGCTGGAGACCTTCCCCTTCACACGCTACGGGACGGTGGAGGCCAGGGTGAAGAGCGTGACGGGCGACGCCGTCAACGACGACAAGCGCGGGGCGATCTTCCCGGCGATGCTGAGCCTCGGGCAGACCGGTATCGACGTGGACGGCAAGCGGGTGAACCTGAGTCCGGGCATGAACGTCACGGCCGAGATCAAGACGGGCAGGCGGCGGGTCATCGACTACCTGCTCAGCCCGGTGCAACGGGTGGCGAATGAAAGTCTGGGAGAACGCTGAGATGCGCCTGCTCGTCATTCACCAGAACTTTCCGGGCCAGTTCGGCCACCTGGTAGCCACTTGGGCACAACGGCCCGGTTGGGATGTGCGCGCGCTGGGGCGAGACACGGCACCCGGACTGCCGCGCTTCGAGCGCCTGCTGCGCTACCGTCTGACTCGCCAGGCGAGGCCAGAGCAACACCACTACCTGCGCCAGATGGAGACGGCGACCTTGCACGGGCAGGCCGCGGCTCGTGCAATGCTGGAGCTGCGCCACAAGGGCTTCGTGCCGGATGTGATCCTGGCCCACCCCGGCTGGGGCGAGACGCTGTATGCCAAGGACGTGTTCCCCGACGCGCGCCTCGTTCACTTCTGCGAGTGGTATTACCAGGCCGAAGGCGCCGATCTCGGCTTCGACCCGGAGTTCCCGCTGAGCTTCGACGACCGCGCGCGGATCCGCACCTGGAACGCGCTGCACACGCTGAACCTGACGAACTGCGATGCGGCGGTGACGCCGACACGTTGGCAGTGGAGCCGCCACCCTGAAATCTTCCGCTCCAAGATCAAGGTGCAGCACGAAGGGATCGCTACCCACGAACTCGGCCCGGACCCCGATGCGACTGTGACGACACCGAGCGGCGTGACGCTGAAGGCCGGTGACCCCATCATTACCTACGTGGCACGCAACCTCGAGCCTTACCGCGGATTCCATGTCTTCATGCGCGCGCTGGAGCGTTTGCAGAAGGCGGATCCGCGATGCCATGCGCTCATCGTCGGCGGCGACGAGGTCAGCTACGGCAGACGACCTAGCGATGCTGCGAACTGGCGCGAGAAGATGCTGCGCGAGGTGAAGCTGGATGCGACCCGCACGCACTTCCTGGGGCGTGTGCCGCGCCAGCGGTACCTGCGTGTGCTGCAGGCGTCGGCCGCGCATGTCTATCTGACCTACCCCTTCGTGCTGAGCTGGTCGTTGCTGGAGGCAATGGCCTGCGGGGCGCCGATCGTGGCGTCGGATACGGA
>Ga0268299_1001123_pt1 | contig 55715 bp, 49 predicted proteins | sample NOBtaG_FD_193484 | JGI IMG/M metagenome (GOLD analysis project Ga0268299, IMG submission 193484) | Activated sludge microbial communities from bioreactor in Nijmegen, Gelderland, Netherland - NOB reactor | ecosystem: Engineered > Bioreactor > Aerobic > Activated sludge | place: Netherlands... | reverse complement strand
AGCCGTGGAGGAATGCTGACGGGTGTCCTCCGAAGCCTTGGCGAAGGAGGACATGCTTCGGCGGATTCCGCCGAAGAAACCAATGGGACCACGGCTGTAAAGCCGTGGGGCTCCACACTTCACGCTTCACGTCTTCAAGATGAAGGTCCTGGTCACAGGTGCGACCGGGTTTGTCGGAGGCGCGGTGGCGCGTGCACTGGTCCGCGCAGGCGTCAGCATCCGCGTGCTCGCCCGACCCGAGTCGGATCTCCGGAATCTCGAAGGCTTGGCGGTTGAGCGGGTCGCCGGAGATCTGCGCGATCCGGCCTCGTTGCGCAAGGCCCTCGCAGGCTGTCAGCAGCTCTACCATATCGCCGCCCACTACGCCCTCTGGGCCAAGGACCCGTCCATTTTTTACGACATCAATGTGACCGGCACCAGAAACACTCTGGAAGCGGCCCGCGCGGTCGGCGTCGAGCGTACCGTCTATTGCAGTACGATCGGAGCCATCGGATTGCCGCCCGGAGGCGGCGTCGGCACGGAGAAGACGCCCGTATCCCTGGATCAGATGGCCGGGCACTACAAACGATCCAAGTACTTGGCCGAGCAGGAAGTCTTGAAATTGGCCCGGGAAGGGCTGCCAGTGGTCATCGTGAATCCCAGCGCGCCGGTGGGAGCCGGCGACGTCAAGCCGACGCCGACCGGGCAGGTGATCGTCGATTTCATGAAGGGCCGCATGCCCGCCTACATCGAAACCGGCATGAACTTGATCGACGTCGACGACGTGGCGGCCGGCCACCTGCTGGCCATGGAGAAGGGCCGGCAGGGCGAACGCTATATTCTGGGCAACAAGAATTTGATGCTTCGGGAAGTGTTCGAGATCCTGAGCAAGCTGACGGGCGTGAAAACTCCCGCAATCAAACTGCCGAGGCTGGCCGTGCTTCCGTTGGCCTACGGCAACCAGTGGATCGCCGCGCTGACCGGCCGGACCCCGCGCATCCCCCTTGAAGGCGTGAAGATGGCCAAGTACAAGATGCATTACGATTGCAGCAAGGCCGTGCGCGAACTCGGCCTTCCGCAAACGCCTCCGGAGGTGGCGCTGGAAAAAGCCGTGCGATGGTTCAGATCTCATGGCTACGCTTAACACACGGGCGAGGCCGCGCGAGTTTTTAGTTTTGAGTTGTGAGTGTTGAGTTTCCCAATAACTAAACACTAAGAACTAAGAACTCAAAACTGATGGATACGTTTGCCCTCTTCTTCAACACCATCTCGTTCCGCCCCTACGTCTTCCTCTTCCTTGCCGCGTTTCTGTTCTCCGCCGTCCGGTTGATCGGCTGGCCGAGAACCTGGCGACTCTGGTTGATCAGCTGGTTGACCGCCTTTGTCTGCGAGTTCTCCTCGACCCGAACCGGCATTCCATTCGGCTGGTATTTTTACACCGGCTCTACAGTCGGGCAGGAACTCTACCTTTCCAACATTCCGTTCATGGATTCGATCTCGTTCAGCTTCTTGCTCTATGCCGCCTATTGCACCGCCTTATGTTTCCTGCTGCCGCGCGATGAGACGGATTCATCCTCTCGCCTGAGACCCCTCCGGTTCGATCCCGCTGTCCGTAGCGGTTGGCAGGCGCTCCTGTTGACTGCACTGCTGTTCGCCGCAATCGACATGGTGATCGATCCGGTCGCGCTGCGCGGAGACCACTGGTTCCTGGGCAAACTCTATTACTATGCGGAAACCGGCATTCACTTCGGGGTCCCTCTGTCGAATTACATCGGGTGGATGGTCGTGGGCCTGATTTCTCTCACCATCTATTTTCTGCTGGACCGCCGCATGCCTCCGCTCCCCGTCCTGGACGGCGCGTCCACGACCAAGCGCGTCCTGTTGGGAGTCGGACTCTACTACGGTGTGCTGCTGTTCAATCTGACCGTGACGTTTTGGATCGGCGAAACGACGCTCGGCCTTTCCGGGGTCCTGATGTTTCTTCCGCTCACCGTTCTGCTGGTCCTCCGCCTCACGACGCCCCGTAAACCGCTGGTCGCTGGTAATGAACCGGCAGAATTTGTATAGTGTCAATTCAGCATGAAAAAGCGGGTGATCGGAGTTGCCATCGTGGTCGGCCTCGTGGCGTTGGGGATCGTTGTCTGGAGCAGCTACCAGCTCTTCACAACCGGCTTCAGCGCGAAGACCGAACCTCATTTCTTTGAGGTCTTGATTGCGCGGCAGATCCGCCATCTCGCCATTCCGCTGAATCAGCGAAACGCGCCGAATCCCGTGCCGCTGACTCCCGCCGTGTTGAAAGACGCGCGGGCTCACTTTGCCGACCATTGCGCGATCTGCCACGCCAACGACGGCAGCGGGCGGACGCCGATCGGCAAGAACGTCTATCCCAAGGCTCCCGATTTGCGGCAGGCGGACACCCAGTCGATGTCCGACGGAGAACTGTTCTGGGCGATCCACAACGGCATCCGCTTCACCGCCATGCCGGCCTGGGGCGGTGACGAGCCTGAAAAGGATCTCGACAGCTGGAAACTCGTCCATTTCATCCGACATCTCCCCAATATTACGCGTGAGGAGCTCCACGAGATGAAGGGGCTCAATCCGAAAAGCCCCCACGAGATGGAAGAAGAAGCCGCTCACGACAAGTTCCTGGAGGGAGACGGTACCGCCGAACATTCCGACGGTCATCAGCATTGAATCATCATGACTCACACATAGAGGAGCGCTGTCCCTTATGCTTCGACATCTGATCATTGCGACACTGATCCTGTTCTCCTCCGCCACCGCGTTCGCGCATGGGTCCGGCCAGCATGTGCTCGGCACCGTGACCGAGATCGACCGGGACCATATTCAGGTGAAAACACAAAAAGGCGGAAGCGTGACGGTCAAGCTGACGAAGGACACCCACTTCAAGGAGAAGGGCAACCCGAATTCGTCGGAATTGCCCGTAGCGGGAGACCGCGTGGTCATCGACGCGGTCAAAGAGAAGAAAGGTTTGGTCGCGACCGAGGTGCATTTTTCGCCGGCGAAGAAGGCGGCAGTCTCCCCTGTACCGGCTCCAGCCCCGGCTCAGTAACGACCGGCGTCGCGCCCGGAGTCCGGCTGATGTCTCCGGCAAGAGGACGAGGAGGACAGAGATGCAGTCGGCTCTGGTTCGGGTCTTCATTACCGGCATCGCCGTATTCCTTGCCGTGGCGACCGTTCCGGGAATCGAGGTGCGCGACATGGCGGCCGGTGTCGCCGCCGTTCTCGTGCTGACTATTCTCAATCTGTTGATTCGTCCGATCCTCTTGATCCTGACCCTGCCGCTGATCGTGTTGTCGCTCGGCCTTTTTCTGGTCGTCGTCAACGCGCTGTTGTTGGAACTGACCGCGTACCTGGTCAAAGGGTTCACCGTGTCGGGATTCTGGCCGGCCGTCGGCGGGGCGCTGGTGATCAGCGTCGTCACCAGCATTTTGAGCCTGTTCACCGCCGACCACCGCCGCGTCGAGGTGCGTCACTCGGAGCCCCGCCCGCCCAAGGTCATCAACCCCTGACGATGCGGACCCTGTCTTTCTCCATCCGGCATCCGAATCACGGGACGCGAAGACGTCCCGAAAACTTCCAATGATCGCGAACCTCTCGTCATTGAATTGCCCCGCACGCATTGCTAGAATGTGTTTTTTTCTTGGACACATCACCCAATGCCACCAACCGTGACTCAGAGCAAGCCCCAACCGGAAACGCACCTGAAACGGACCCTCACGACAGTGTTGAACGACCTGCCGGTCGATTCCGCGCTGGCAGCCGTGTTCCACCAGGAGCAAGGGCCTCTCGTCGATCACGCCGCGCGGGGCTTCACGACGCGGGATGTTCACGCAATTCTCCGGACGTTGTCCGCGCCGGCGCCGGCCGACGGGTCAGCCCAGCACGATCAGGACGGCGGGCGCACCATGCGGGTCCGCATGATCACACCGGGTGCAAAGTCTCTGCTAAGCGTGCCGCTCAAGTACCGCAACCGCACCTACGGCTTCCTCGTCATCGGCCGAAAGGAAGGAGCGGCATTCGCGAAAAAAGAAAAGAGCTTGATGGATCAAGCCAGCGACGACGTCACCAAGGCGTTGGACCGCGAAGGACTGTTCAACATGAACGTGGTCCTCACTCGCTCGTTGGTCGCGAACGAACCGGTCGCCTCACCGCAATCCGCCGCCGACATGTACGTCGCACCTGTTTCGCAGGTCACGCCGGAGCTGCAGGGAAAAATCACGGAGGTGCTGACCGAGGCCAATGACGCCGTGTCTTTCGAGCGCGCCTGGGTTTGTCACTACGACCCCATCGCAGGCAATGTCGAGGTCCTCGGGCTGGCGGGCGACATACGGGGCGACCAAAAGGACGGCAAGAAAGACCTTAAGCCGGGTCATCGTCTGACCTTGGACAGCTCCGCAGCCGGATGGGCCATCCGCCATCGCAAGCCCCGGGTGGATCATGATCTCGCTTCAACTCAAGGCCGCTTTCTGGACCACAAGCAGCTGTTCAAGGACCGTTTTCAGTCCTCGCTGGTTCTCCCCTTCTTCGTACGGGGCCAGGTCGGAGGCACCCTCACGCTGGCGTCGCGGGAAGCCGGACGGTATCAACCGACGGATGCCCGCACGCTCGAGCCGGTCATTCTGAGGCTGGCCGAGTTGCTCCAGGCACCGTCGCCTCAGCCCGCTCCGGCCAAGAGCGACGCGGGCACGTCGGAGACGCAGGGCGCTTCCGCTCCGCAGAGCGCCGCTCCGCTTGAGCCGGCCATCCGCAAACAGGAGCGCCAGGCGGCGATTGGAGAGTTCAGCGCGTTTCTCGCCACTGAAATCCGCGAGCCGCTCGGATCCATCCGCGCCCAGCTGGAGGAAGTCACCGGAGAAGGCATTCTGGATTTCGATCCGCAAACCCGGGTGGAAAACGCCATGCGCGATTTGATTCGGGTCGAGGCAATCCTGAACGAGATTCTGGATTTCGCCAAGCCGCTCGAACTCAACCGCCGCCTGGTCCGTATTCCGGAAGTGATCGAAAGCGCGTTGACCGTCGCGGCGACTGATTTGGAGGTCACCAGGATCCACGTGACCAAGGAATACGCGCCGGTGCTGGCGCCGGTGCGGGGCGACGAGGCCAAGCTCCAGCAAGTGTTCCTGAGCATCTTCAGGAACGCGTGTGAGGCCATGACACCGGGCGGGCATCTGACCATCCACGTCAGCCAGCATCGAGCCGGCCGTGGGATCGAGGATCATATTCTGATCAAGAACGACGGAGCGCCGATTCCTTCGGAGATCGTTGACAAGGTCTTCGAGCCGTTCTTTACGACCAAGCGAACCGGCACAGGCCTCGGACTCGCCACCGTGAAGAAGATCGTCGAGGAGCACGGCGGGTCGATCGCCATCGGCAGCGCCCCGGGGGAAGGCACTACGGTCACGATCCGCCTTCCGGGCGTCAGTCGAGGGCCAGCATTCCGTCACCGGGGGCGAGGACGACGGCCGCCACGCCGCGGTAACTGACGGGGGGTCAGGAACCATTCGCGCGAAGCGCCCTGCGGGTCGTTCCGACAAATGGTTCCTGACCCCGTGCTTAGTCCTACAGCCTGCTCACGTCGGTCCAGGCGCAGCCTTCGCCATGTCCGATCAAACCCTTAGCATCTTCAGATACATAAGGAGGCATCTTCTCTATTCGCTGTGATCGCTTTCATCCTTGACAGAAGCCGGTATCCCTGGATATGATCCCGCCACTTGATCGGGCCTCATTACACGAACCTAATGTACGGTAATCCTTCACCCACCATCATTCAAAGGAGAAGGGGTATGAAGCTCATATTCGGCACTCTTGCGACAGCGTCCGGTGTGCTGTTTGCCCTATCCATGGCTTCGGCGAATCCCGCACTGCTCCCCAAGCACGAGGGCTATCCGATGAAGAACAGCGGGAGCCCGGTCACCGGCCAGCCGACGGCCAATGATCCGGGTCAGAATGATGCCCGCGGCGAATCCACGCTGACCAAGGCCGCCGGATTCGACGACAAGCATGCGCAGCAGAATCTCAAGAAAAGCGACAATGAACGCATCACCGCCAGCGAGGGAGCGGGACGGCTTCCCAAGGTCCAGGGTCCACAGATCCAGATCGCTCCTCCTGTGACCTCCGCCACGAAGATCAGCGGAGACCGCAAGATCGAATAACATCGGTATGTAGGAACGAGAAGGGGGACGTTGCGTCGAACACGCAGCGTCCCCCTTCTTCTTTACTCAGGTATCGGAATACCGACGATTCGCTGAAGCCGGCTCTCCGACAACAACCTGAATCGCCAAGGTTTTTTCGCCCAACTTCCGGCGTAGTCCACGCCGATGCGTGGAAACGTTCCGATGACCGTCTTCCTGGTTCGCTTTTCCCGTTCCTCGAACCAAAATTGCTTGCCGATCGTCATGTCGAGCCGGTTCAGCGTCCGATCGATGCCGAGCGCGCGACAAACCTTCCCTGGTCCATCGATCAACGATCCCTCCAGTTGGATCGCCCGGATCAGGACGGCGGCAGGAAAGTCGGGGCGCTCGGTCACGACGTTCAGGCAATGATACATGCCGTAAATGAGATAGACATAGGAGACGCCCGGTAAACCAAACAGGACGTCGGTTCTGGCTGTCCGGCCTTTTGAAGCATGACACGCCTTGTCCGACGGGCCCACATAGGCCTCCACTTCCACGATTTTTCCGGCCATCGTCCCCGTCCCGTTCTCACGAACCAGGTACTTGCCCACGAGCGAGCGCGCCACCGTAAGCGTGGGGCGATTGAAGTAGGCTCGCCGGAGAATCGTTCCGGTCATACGGTCCTCTTCCGATTCTTCGGCGCGCCAGGCGCGACACCCGGGTCCAACACCGCCCCTGACATCAGATAGTTGACGACATAGTCCTGCACAGCATCGTGGAGCGGTGTGATAGGACGGCTATACCCTGTCGCCCGCAACTTTTCGATTGCGGCCTGTGTGAAATATTGATACTTCGCACGCAAGTCAGCCGGCATGTCGATAAAATCAATGTCGGGCTCTTTGCCCAATGCCTTGAAGACGGCCTCCGTCAATTCCAACCACGTATGAGCGAGGCCCGAACCGATATTGAACAGTCCGACCGCTTTGACTTGTTCGGCCAGATGCAGCGTCATATCTACAGCGTCCTTTACATACAGAAAGTCCCGCTTCTGCTCACCATCGCGATATTCCGGACGATAACTCTTGAATAGCTGAATCCGTCCCGTCGCCTGCGCTTGCATTGTCGCCTTATTGACCACGCTGCGCATGTCGCCTTTATGGTCTTCGTTGGGGCCAAAGACATTGAAGTACTTGAGTCCGACGATTCGATCGAGAAGCCCATTTTGCCAGGCGTATCGATCAAAGAGTTGCTTGGAGAAACCGTATGCATTGAGCGGGCGAAGCTTGCCAAGATCAGGATCGGTATCGCTCATTCCCTCCCGTCCATCGCCGTAAGTTGCGGCAGAGGACGCATAGAGGAATCGGCCCTTCGTCTTCAGCGCCCAGTGGCAGAGCGTCTTCGTAAATTCGAAGTTGTTGTGAACGAGATAGGTCGCATCACGTTCCGTGGTCGACGAGCAGGCGCCGAGATGCAAGACGACATCGAATTTCCCCATCGCGCCGGAGAGCAGATGAGGTAAGAGCGCATCGGCCTCCAGGTAGTCACAAAACCGCAACGGCACCAAATGCCGCCACTTGTCGCTCTGTCGCAGGCGATCAGCGACGACGATATGATCGCACCCCCGCTGATTCAACCCCCAGATCACCGCGCTGCCGATAAATCCCGCACCACCGGTCACAAGAACTCTGCTGCGGTCCAGGTGGAGCATGTTCTTACCATTCCAGGACATAGGCAAACATCAACGGAGCGACGATCGTCGCGTCGGATTCGATGATAAACTTGGGCGTGTCGACACCCAGTTTACCCCACGTGATCTTTTCGTTGGGGACAGCTCCCGAGTAGGATCCGTAGCTGGTGGTCGAGTCGCTGATTTGGCAGAAGTACCCCCAGAGTGCCACCCGCTCCTTGCGCAAGTCCTGGCTCAGCATAGGGACCACACAGATCGGGAAATCACCGGCAATCCCGCCACCGATCTGAAAGAAGCCAACCGAATGGGTTGCCGTGACCCGCATGTACCATTCCGCCAGTTCGGTCATGTATTCGACTCCCGTTCGTACGGTATGCACATTGTGGATCTTCTTCGTCATACAATGCGCCGCATAGATATTCCCCAGCGTCGAATCCTCCCAACCGGGCACGAACATCGGCAGGTCCTTCTCCGCAGCCGCGCAAAGCCAACTGTCTTGAGGATCAATCTGATAGTGTGCCTTCAACGTCTCCTGCCGTAACAAGCGATACAGGAACTCGTGCGGGAATCGCCGTTCGCCCCTTCGTTCGGACAATGCCCATTCCTCGAACACGGCGCGTTCCACCCGACGCATCGCCTCTTCTTCAGGTATGCAGGTATCCGTCACGCGGTTCAAGTGTCGTTGCAGCAGGGCTTCTTCATCTCGAGCGCCCAATTCCCGATAGTGGGGAATGCGTTCGTAGTGATCATGGGCCACGAGGTTGAATACGTCTTCTTCGAGATTGGCTCCGGTGCAACAGATGGCATGAACCTTATCCTGGCGAATCATTTCTGCAAGGGAAAGCCCCAACTCGGCCGTACTCATCGCGCCGGCAAGGGTCACCAGCATTTTTCCCCCTCGGTCAAGATGCGCCACATATCCTCTTGCCGCATCCCGCAGAGTTGCGGCGTTGAAATGCCTGTAGTGAACGTGAATGAATTGGGAGATGGACGTCGGTTTCATATGTTTCTCCGTGAATGGCTCGTAGAACGGGAAGCGCCTAGAAATACCAGGCTAACCCTCCCATGAAGAAGCGGGGATTGCCCGGCACGAAATGAATGTCGTTGACGCCGGTCGCTTCGTTGCGTAATCGCGATTCAAAATAAAAGGTGGCCTGCTCCCATTTTGTATCGAGCAGGTTTTGGATAAACAGGAACGCCTCCAACTTGCCATGGGGAAGTTTGACCGGCAGCAAATATCGCTCCGAAAGATCGAAGTCGACCCAGGATGGCGCCTTCACGCTTCGGTCTTCAATCAATGGACGGACGCCCATGTAGGTTGCCTGCAATTGCGAGCGCAAGCCTTCCGGCCACTGTAACAGCAACGCCCCGTAGGCCGTCCATTCGGGAGCCAGTGGAATAGCATCGCCGTTCGTGAATTCCGCCTTGGTATAGGCAAAATGGCCGTTGAAATAGAGTGGCCCCCAAATCTGGCCCCTTGCCGCAACTTCGACGCCGCGACGCCGGGTGGGACCGCGACTTTCCGTCGTGCCTTCGTCTCCGACGAACACCAGCTCGGATTGGAGATCGATCGCCCAGAGAGACGCCGTCAGCATCACTCCATCCGGTCCCCAGGGCTGGGCGCGCAGACCGACCTCGTAGGTCTGCGCGCGAGCCAACGGAACCGAATCGATCGCCACGGCCGACCGCGCATCGTTGCTGTGGTAGCCTTGACCATAGTTCGCAAACAACTCCGTTTTGAGCCAGGGCCCCAGCACGAGATTCGCCTTGGGCAAGACCATGCTGGACGTCTTCCGGCCGGCAGGCTGCTCCGCACACGTGCTGCATCGATTATTCACGTCAAACGTGAAGATCGGCGCGCGAAGCCCCCCGGACAATCTCATCCAGGACGTCGGTTGCATCTCCGCTTTGACGTAGGGTTCGTAAGAGGCTTCGAGAATATCGCTATCCGTCGTGACTCCCGTCGGCACCCGCGTCGTTTGAGTTCCCAATTGTGCATGGATGTCATCGACACGGGTCTGAAATCCGATCGTGCCCAAGCTGGGAATGCCGAATATCTCCGCCCGCTGCTTGTATCCGAGATCGCCTCCGTAGAGACCACGGCGATCGGATTGCTGGATGCCGTCTCCGTTGACCGGATCATTCAAAAAAAATGTGAAGTTCGTATACAGATCGAACTTATAATACTGCCCGTAGGCGTTCGCGAAAAATGTTCCGTCGAACGGGGTGTCGTAGTGATAATTCATACGGACCGTAGCCCGGGTGGTGTTACCCCCTTCGGACGGATCGATGGCGCCGAATCGGTCGAGCGAGCCGTCGTCGACGGCTCGCTGGGGAATCTCGCCTGAGGCATTCCATTTGGCGTTTTGGAAGCTGCCGGTCAGCGCAAATTCATCACGGTTGGAAAAATTGGTCGTCATCTTCGCCAGCACGTTGGCCCGAAAGTATCTATTGTCGTTGAGGAACGGCCCATTCGTGTAATAGGCCTCTCCGGCTAACAGCGTCCGCACCTTGTCCTTCGTGGGCGAAAACATCAGGATGTACCGTTGGGTATCGAATTGACCTCCAGCCGCCTGCACGATGCCTTCCTTGACGACCTCGCGCGTTCGAAAGTTGATCGCTGCCGCCGTGTTGAAGTCGCCGTATTCAGGAAGATAGGCCCCCTTGGTGGCATCCACTCCTTCGATGGTCTCCGGAATGATGAAATTGAGATCCGCATAGCCTTGGCCATGGGCATGCGAACGGAAATTGATCGGCATCCCGTCGGTAAAGAACGCCACATCCGTGCCGTGATCGGCATCGAACCCGCGGACGAAATACTGGTCGGCCTTGCCTGCCCCACCGGAATGTTCCACGGCGATGAAACCGGGAATGAGCCGAAGGACCTGTGCGGGCCTTCCCTGAGGCTGAAGGAGATACTCCTTGTCAGGAATGAACTGCTGTGAGGAGGCGGCGACCGGCCGATCGCCAATAATCGAGACTTCGGGGATTTCGAGATCCGGCGCATCGGGATCGTGGGCGAGCGCCGCTTCCGCCTGATGGAACAGCACGGCGAGCACCGCCAGCAGCGTCCAACAATACGCCACATCCCACCTCGTCCCTGTTAAGCCATGGACGGATGAGACGCCCACGACGATCGTTCGACGGCCGACTCATCGACCGGCGCAGACCCTCGTGGCCTGGCAGTCACCTTGTATGACCAACCGAATTTAGCAGGGCGTTGAAAAAGTCCGCCAGCTGCGTTCCCTGCCTTCGCCGAAGCGCTTCGCGCAGGCAGGTCGCATCACTCAGAGGCTCAACGTACAGGAAAGAGTACGATTCGCCTCTTCGCTCGCTGTGGCCTTGCCGGACGGCCTTTTTGAACACCCTGCGGCTTGTTCTGCTTCAGTCTGCGGCATCCTGAGTTCCGTATTTCCGGGGCTTCGCAGCTGTTTTTCGACAGCCTGTTAGGCGCGTGGGGCGGCGCCGACCAACGACGTCACCCGCGTGAGGGACCGTATGATCAACGCGTCGAGCGTGTGATCCTCGGCCCCGACGATTTCCAATCGAGCCCGATTGACCGGCAGCAAGACCTTCGTAGCCCTGGCACTGAGAATGGCCCCAGCGATAGCTGCCGTCACTTCGCCAAGCATGGCTCCCGGCACGATCAGGTTCAATGAGGTCACAATCACGTCCGCAGTTGGAACTGTTTCCACGATGGCATGTCCTCCAGCACCCACCTGCGCGGCGCCGGCGGCCTTCATAGCCGTCGCAGCCGCTTGATTCGTGCCCAGCCCGATGATCTGATGAGCGTCTCCCAACTGAGACTGGAGTCCGGCCACCAACCGGCGTCCCAGTCCTCCGCCATGCCCATCGATCACACAGACGCGCATCGCTACACGAGTCCCTTGCCGGTCGTCGTCATCGTCAATTTGCCGTGTTTGACGCCTTTGACGGTGACCAACGCGTCGGCAACCTGTCTGATCTCGGAGCCTTTGCCTTTTACGACGAGCACCTCGAGACAATGATCGTGGTCGAGATGCACGTGCAGGCCCGACAGGATCTTTCCATGATAGTCGTGCTGAATATCGGTCAGCTTGCTCGTGAGGTCACGTACATGGTGATCGTATACGAAGGTGATCGTCCCAACCGTTTCCTTATCCTCATCCCACTCCTGCCCGACCAAATTGTCGCGAATCAGGTCGCGGAGCGCTTCCGAGCGGTTGGTGTAGCGGCGGCGTTGGATGTGCTGATCGAACGTCTTGAGCAGCTTTTGATCGAGAGAGACGCCGAACCGTACCAGTTTGTTCATTATCTTCTTCCCTCTTTGTGGTGGCACGAATTGTATTTTAATAGCACCTGTATGGCAGAGAAATCAACCGACGATTCTTGATTCTGAACGTCTTACGAGAACTTGGTCCTGGCTGGATTTGCGAGAGAAGCAGGAATCTGCGTCCGACGAGCGACTAGCGCGCATTATTCACGATGATTCGTCGCGAAATCGCGCAGTCGCCAAGCGAGACAGGCGCGCGGAGCCGTGAGGAAGGGAGGCATACTTGAAACAGTATGTCGACCGACTGAGGGACGAGCCCGCCTGCCTGGACGCTCTCGGACCGCGTCCAGGTTTATCGTAGCGGCGAATCCGCGATTGCAGCAGAAACGTTCGTGAATAATGCGCGCTAGTGCAACATCTCGTTCTGAGGAGAGGAAATCACGAGCAGTACACATCCGTCATCGGACGACGTATCATGGTGTTCCGTCCCTGCCTCGGCACGGTGATAGTCGCCGGCCTTGAGTTCGCGCCCGCCGCAGAGACAACCGCCTTCAAGCACGAATAGTTCTTCTGCTTCCGTATGGCGATGAGGGGCATAGCTGCTGCCCGGGGCGATACGGAGGAGCGTGGTAACCCTGCGGGACACCATATCGAAAGAGAGCACCTTGGCCTTCACTCCTGGTTCGATCTCTCGCCAGACTCCCTCCGCTGCTGTGATAAAGGAGAGCCCCTTGCCAGACTGCTGAAAACCGATCTCGGCTCCCGACAATCGAGAGGTCCCGGAACGAATCAGAACGGTCCGTAGGAGGTTCAAAAAAGCCTTCCAGCAAAGCCGCAGCGACGTGTACAACGTCACGAGGAGGTGGTGCCAAGCATGCGCAAACCGGCGAGACGATGCATCGCCCGTCGAAACAGGCGTTTCCACCAGGCCGTGCGTTGAGTCTCCGGCATCAAGCAGAACATCCGCATGCCCTCCGATTCGGGGCATGAGCCGCTCCCGTACGGAATTCCGGGGTGTGACAGGCACGACCCCTAAGGCCAGGGTATTCGCGGCCAACTCGAACTGTTCCGCTTCGTGAGCGGCTTCCTTCGCAACCTGGTTGACGAGCCGTTCACGAAGGATTAACGGAGGCGGTACCGGAACCAACGCAGCGGCCACCGCCTCCGTGGTTGCTTGATACGCTCTCACGACTTGGCGCAAGGGCCCTGATTCTCCCTGAAGTCTCCCCATGAAAGCCTGACGGTCCTCAGGATCCAAGATCCCGAGGGCATGGAGGATTGCCTGTTCTTCCAATTCTTCCGGCAACCTCGTCTCAGTCACGACACCAACCCACTTTCATAGGGCGCAAGGGCTTCTCGCAATTTGATCATGCCCGATCTGATTCTCGTCTTCACCGTACCCAACGGCAGCTGCAGTTTCTCGGCAATCTCACTTTGGCTTAGACCATAGAAATAAGCGAGCGCGACGGCCTCCCGTTGCTCCGCTGTCAGCACCGCCAACGCCTGCTGGACATACCGTCGTCTCTCTTGATCCTCCACGTCCTGTTCCGGCGTGTCATCGCCGCTGGCAAACAACTTGACGGCATCCAGCGATTCGATTCGCCCATGTTCGGCTGCCCCGGCGCGAAACCGATCGATCGCCCTGGTGCGGGCCAGAGTCATCAGCCATGCTCCCGGCGCACCTCTTGTCGCGTCATACGTATGGGCCTGACGCCACACTTGAGTGTAGACATCCAGAGTCACTTCTTCTGCAGCTTCGTGATTGTTGAGAATTTTATAGATCAGCCCGAATACTTGTGGACTCGTCCGATCATAGAACGTGGCGAGCGCGGTCTGGTCGCCCTGTGCGGTCAGCGCGATCAGTTGTGCCCACTCTTGGTCTTGAGCCGCCTTGGTCGTTTCCAATGACAAGACCAGCATGCGCTCCTCCTCTAGACCTATACGAGCCTATGGGGAGGATTGGATTTCTAAGCCGCGGCTCTTCACCAGGCGCGCGCAGTGGAAGAGCTTCCCCGTGGAAGAGCTTCCCCAATGACGCCATTTTATTCTGATTTCCGGATGGCCTCAACTATCGTGGTCAAGTGTTTACGCAGATGACAAACCGATCAGCCTCACAGTCCCTTGCCGAACAAAAACACCTCGCATAACCGACACACACAAGACTCCCCATAAGCAAACCGTTTTTGTAACCAGATCCAAACGAGCGGACATCTCGTAATGGAAAGCAGGTCGACAGTCGCAGACGCAACGGACAGCGTTCTACACATCAACCATTTTCTTCGACAGGAGGACAACACCATGAAGCGCTCTCTCCCAGTATCCCTCGTTCTTGTCGGGTTCATGCTCAGCGTCACAGGTTGCAACACAATGGAGTCGACACCTCAATCAATGACGGCGGATAAATCGCTGTACGATCGCTTGGGCGGCAAGCCAGCCATCACTGCCGTGGTTGAGGATTTCGTCGGGCGGGTCGCGGCCGACAGCCGGATCAACGGCAAGTTCGCCAAGACCGACATCCCTCGCTTGAAGACGCTGCTCATCGAACAGATCTGTCAGGCCTCCGGCGGCCCCTGTACCTATACAGGCCGCAGCATGAAAGCCACCCATGCAGGCATGGGCGTCAGCAACGCCGACTTCGACGCGCTCGTCGGCAATTTGGTCGCGACACTGAACACATTCAAGGTCCCGGAACGTGAAAAGAACGAACTGCTCGGCGCGTTGGGTCCGATGAAAAAAGATATCGTCGAGCGGCCCCAGATGTCTATGAACTGAGCCGCCTGGAAAATCGGTCATGACGTGTTTCGAGAGGAGGGAGCCTATGAAATCACGCGCCTATTTATCCCTGAATCTCGTGTTCGTCGCCGGACTCATGTCCGGCTGCGGCGGGAGCGACAGCGCACCTGTCATATCCGGTGGACCGACAGCGGCGCCGACGGACGACCAGCGCACTCAGCAATCGGACGCGCTGACGCCGGCAGAGGTCGCCCAGGTGAATCAAGCCAACGCGGAACCTGAGCCCCCGAAGAAACCGGACCTGTAACCATCGCCGTCCGTGCGACGGCTCTCTTCACGAGGAGACAATCATGTTGATCCAGATACGATCACTCACGCTGGCGACACTGGTGCTCGTCATCGCCGCACCGGCGTTTTCCGCAAGCCATCGCGAAGCCCCGATGATCTCGAACGACCCGGCGGCGGACATCACCGACTTCTATATTTTCCGAAGCTGGCAGGATCCCGACAAGGCGATTCTGATCATGAACGTGATTCCGAGCCAGGAACCAGGGTCCGGCCCCAACTACTTCAACTTCGCCGACGACGTGCTGTACGAGATCCACATCGACAACAACAAGAACAACATCGCAGCGAACATCGTCTACCAGATCCGGTTCAAGACCGAGATCCGGCAGCCGGGCAACGTGTTTCCCTTGGCCTATGTCGCGCTGCCTCCGATCACCGCGCTGACCGGGGCGGGGTCAGAGGGGTTGCTCGTTCGCCAGAGCTACACGGTCACCGAGCAACGGTTCGGCCAACAGCCTCGAGACCTCGGCACGGGGCCGATGTACGCCGTCCCTTCGAACGTGGGAACCCGAACGACGCCGAACTATGAACAGTTGGCGGCCAAGGGGGTGTTTCCCTTGAGGAACCGCGGACGCGTCTTCGCCGGACAGCGGGATGAAACGTTCTACATCGATCTCGGCGGCACGTTCGACACGCTCAATCTTCATGTGTCACCCATTCTCTCTCCGGCGGACGATGCGAACGACAACATCATCGTCGGCGCGCCGGGCGCCGGGACGGCGGATACCTTCAGCGGCTTCAATGTGAATACCATTGCGTTGGAAATTCCAATCAGCGAGCTGATGGGTCCGAAAGGCAACAAACTGATCGGCGGCTACGCCAGCACGAGCCGGCCGAAAGTCACGGTCATCAAGAAGGAAGGCGATCGGGAGAACAGCGGTCGCTTCGTCCAAGTGGCGCGCATGGGCAATCCCCTCGTGAACGAATTGATCATCGCGACGAATATGAAAGACACATGGAATGTCACGGACGCGGAAGACGAGGCGAATTTTGTCTCGTTCTATTGCAACTCGGCGCTCGCGACGGCGTTGAACGCGGTGTTCGGCACCGGATTCCCGACGACGAATCGGGAAGATCTGGTTAACGCCCTCCTTCGCTACAGCCCAGGCCCGCCGGTCTGCGGCGGAGGAAAAACGAACGAGACACTCTCCGACCTCCTGCGGGTTGATTTGGGCGTGCCTCAGACCGCCGCGGACAGTCAGCAGCGGCTGGGTCCGCTAGCCCACGACGCATCAGGGAACCCGACGCCGGACAAGGCCGGCTGGCCGAACGGGCGGCGTCCCAACGATGACGTGACCGACGTCGCATTGCGGGTCGTCGGCGGCATCCTCACGAACCCTGCGACTCCAAACCTGGGAGACGGCGTGAACTTCAATGTCGGCTCGGTAGGCGGCAACAAAACGGCGAACGGCATCTCCACGGCCTTTCCGTTTTTGCCCACGCCGCACGACGGTCGGGACCGCCGGCACATCGATCCGCGAGAGCCGTTGAATTAGGACAACGTGCAGAAGGTGCCGTGCGCAGGCGCGGCACCCTCCGTGATGTTGAGGCGGAAACCGTGAACGCGACAGCCGCAACAGGAGACGGGAGCCTCCATCGGTTCGATGGATGGCTCCTCTCACTCATCTTCCATGGACTTGTGCTTTTCGCTGCCCTGCCGCTGCTTCGCCAATTACCGATCGCGATTCCTGCCGAACCGTTCCGTTGGGATGTGACCCTCGTTCAATCGTCAGAGATCGGCGCTGAGACGGCTCCTCCCGCAGAAACCTCGGAGCGGGTGATGCCGACATCGATGGATCCGGCGCCTCTCACGACTCAGGTTGACAAGCCGCTCGACACTGCTGCCCCTGCCGACAGTATCGCCTCTGTTCCAGCAACCCAGGAGACGACTGCCGTCGCAGCAATCCAGTCCAACGATCCTTTACCAACCTCGGTACCGACGGACACAGCCTCTGCCATCCAGGAAACCACTGTGAAGGCAGAGCCGCAGCCCCTGTCTCCAGCGCCGGCCATAGCCCCGATAGAAGCCGCCACTGTCATGCAGCACATCGTTCCGGCGTTACGCCCGATGACGGAAGCACCGGCCCAATCGATCACGGTATCGTCGGAACAATCCGTCACCGCGCTTCGTACAAGCGATCGACCAGTTCAATCGCCTGAGCCGCCGGCTCACCCGACGCTGCCAGACCAGCCGGCGCCAACAGCAATTGCAACGGGCTCCGACAATTCCAGTGCTCCGTCCACAGAAGCTGTTCAAGCCATACCACAGACAGCCTCCGTGCCTACTCAAACTGCCACTGCTTCATCCGCGCGCGCAGACTACGGCTGGCTCCAACGAGCGATCTTCCACCGCTTGGAGGAGATCAAACGATTCTCACGCCCCTCGCTCGATCAGTCGCGTCCCCTCAAGGTCTTGGTCAAAGCCGTCGTGTCGGATGAGGGCATGCTCGTGGAAGCCGAAGTGGTCAAGAGTTCCGGCCTCCATCGCATCGACCAGGAAGCGATGGCGCTCGTGCAACGGGCCTTTCCCTTGCAACTCGATCGTCCATTGGATCGTCGGCAGATCGTCATGCGCATTCCGATCACCTATTCTGGATACTAAGTCCCATGAACCGGTCACGCTTCATCGCGGTCTTGACGCTGCTCGCTTGGCTCACGCTGAGCCACAGTGCCGAAACGACAGCTGAACCCTATCGTCCTGAAAACGACGCACAAGTCCTTGAACGGCTCAGTTTCAAGGCAACCGATCCAGTTGCGCGAGAGATCAGAGGGCTTCGGAATAGCCTGGCAGCAGACCCGCGCAACCTTGATTTGGCCGTGCAATTGGCCGCTCGCTACATCGAACGGGGTCGATCGGAAGGTGATCCACGTTTCCTAGGACAAGCCCAGGCGGTCCTGGCCCCATGGTGGAACGAACCGATGCCGCCGCCTGCGGCCCTCCTCCTGCGAGCGATCATCAGACAGAACGGCCATGAATTCGACCAAGCCCTCGCCGATCTTGACCAGGTGCTGGCTGTGCAGCCGACCAATGCGCAGGGATGGCTGACCAAAGCTGCGATTCTTCAAGTGCAGGCCCGCTACGACGACGCCCGCCGAGCGTGCCATCCGCTGGGACGGCTAGCTCCTCGCCATGTGCTCCTCACGTGCCTCAGCGACATCGCCGGTCTGACCGGCCAAGCGGCAAAGAGCCAACAGCTCCTCAGCGGGCTCCTCAATGATCCGACGATCCCAGACCGTGAGCGGATCTGGATTGCGACCGTCCTTGCGGAAATTGCAGCGCGCACCGGCGATGTCACAACAGGCGAGCAGTATTTTTCGGAAGCCGTGAAGACCGGCGTAAAAGATCAGTACCTCTTAGGTGCCTATGCGGATTTCCTCTTGGATCAAGGCCGCCATCGAGAGGTTATCACGCTGCTCCGGCACGAGACGAGAGCAGACGGATTGCTCTTGAGGCTCGCGCTCGCCGAAGAGGGGCTCGGCCTGACGACATCGAGCGATCGCGTCGCCTCGTTGGCCGCTAGATTTGCCGCCGGCCGAGCGCGCGGCACGAACGTGCATGTGCGGGAGGAAGCGCGGTTTACGCTGGCCTTGCTACGAGATCCGCAACTGGCCCTGCAACTTGCCCAAGCCAATTGGAAGGTGCAACGAGAACCGGCCGACGCCAGAATTCTTCTCGAAATCGCGCTGGCAGCCGGCAACCCTGAGGCAGCCCAGCCGGCGCTCGATTGGCTCAGCTTCAACCATGTTGAAGACCTGCGCCTCCAGCGATTGGCAAAGCAGTTTCACGAAAGAATCAAATGAAACGCCTGATCCTCGCCATCGTGTTCGTCATGCTGAGCCAACCGGTCTGGGCCCACAAGCCCAGCGACAGCTACCTCTCGTTGACCGTCCAGGATGATCGAATCGACGGCCGGTGGGACATCGCGTTGCGAGACTTGCACGATGCAATCGGATTGGATGTCGATGACGACGCAACCATCACCTGGGGAGAGGTCCGGGCCAAACAGGATGCGATCGCTCGGTACGCGCTCTCGCACCTGAAACTGCAATCCCAAGGGGCGACCTGCCCGACAGTCGCGACCGATCATCTCATCGATAGCCACACAGACGGCGCCTACGCCGTGCTTCGATTCACCGCCATGTGTCCAGCAGAAGTCAACCGACTGGCGATCGACTACCGTCTCCTCTTCGACTTGGATGCCCAGCACAGGGGACTGCTCCGCCTGACGCGAGGAGAACAGACTCAGGTGGCGATATTCAGTCAAGAATTCCCAGCTCATTCGTTGACGACGGGAACGCCATCGGTGTGGCAACAGGTTCGACAGTATCTGCGCGAAGGGATCTGGCACATCTGGCTGGGATTCGATCACGTTCTATTCTTGCTCGCGCTTCTGCTGCCGGCGGTGCTGGTGCGAGTCGATCGCCACTGGCAAGCAGTGGAAGATTTTTCCTCCGCAGTCCGTGAGGTGGTCGCCATCGTGACGGCCTTTACCGTCGCCCATTCCTTGACCTTGAGCCTCGCCACGCTGGGGATCATCCGATTACCCTCCCGCCTGGTCGAATCGGCGATTGCCGCCTCGGTGATCCTCGCCGGGATCGCAAATCTCTATCCGGGGATCGCCCGGCGACGCTGGCTTGTCGCCTTCGCGTTCGGTCTTATCCATGGATTCGGATTTGCCGGTGTTCTATCCGATTTGGGATTGCCGCAGGGCTCCCTGCTGCTGAGTCTCGTCAGCTTCAACATCGGCGTCGAGATCGGCCAACTTGCGATCGTGGCCGTCTTTCTTCCCTTGGCGTATGGTTTGCGGCGGGGTTCGTATTACCAAGTGATCATCGTTCGAGCCGGTTCCGTAGCGGTGATCATGCTGGCCATGCTGTGGCTGGTTGAGCGCGCGCTGGATCTGAAACTGCTCCCTGCCTAAGCCTTCGCACGGTGCTAGAGTCCGCGCCGTGTTGGGGAGATTCTCTGCAGGGACGTTGATGGAACGGGCGGACCGCTCGCAACCTCCCACTATTCTCCTCGGACGGGAATGTAGAGCACGGTCCCCTGGCGGTTCACGAGCAAGAGGGCCAGATCGGTCGGCTTCATGGGATCGGCCAATCGCTGGAATGTGGCGAAATTGGGAATCGGCTGGCGGTTCAATTCGAGAATCACGTCGCCCGGTTGCAGGCCGGAGGATTCGGCCAGGCTGCCTTCTTCAATATCGGTGACGACCACTCCGTTGTTGACGGGCAAGTCCATCTGCCTGGCAAGCGGAGGCGTCACGTCGTCGAAGACCACGCCCGACAACGGGTGCTGGGTGGCGGAGGCCTCGGCCACGGACGCCTGGCTCCGCTTCGCGCGCTCCTTCGGCGCCTCCTGGATGGTCAATTCCGCCTGCATCGGTTTGCCGTCGCGAATGATATCGAGCCGGTGCCTGCTGCCGATCGGCGCGGCAGCCACCAGATTGCGCAGGTGTCCGCTGTCCATCACGTCGCGACCGTCGAATCGTTCGACGACGTCGCCCCGCTTCAGGCCGGCTTTCTCGGCCGATCCCTTGGGCTGCAAATCCGTGACGATGGCTCCTTTCACGTCCGGCAGATGAAAAATTTTTCCCAGCGTCGGCGAGACGTCCTGGGTTGACGCGCCGAGAAAGCCTCGCACGACCCGCCCGGTCTTGATCAGGCTCTGCATCGCAGTCCTGGCCATGTTGCTGGGTATGGCGAATCCCACGCCCACGCTGCCTCCCGTCGGACTGGCAATGGCCGTGTTGATGCCGATCAACTCTCCGTGGATGTTCACCAGCGCCCCACCCGAATTACCAGGGTTGATCGGCGCATCCGTTTGAATGAAGTCTTCGAAATCGGCCACGCCCACGTCGGCTCGTCCCACGGCGCTGACGATGCCGAAGGTCACCGTGCGACTCAATCCAAGCGGGTTGCCGATGGCCAACACGAAATCACCGACCGCCAAACGACCCGAATCGCCCCAGGGCACCGTCGGGAGATTCGTCGCGTGAATCTTTATCACCGCGACATCGGTCCTCGGATCCGTGGCGACGACCTTGCCCTTATACTGGCGGCGATCGGCCAGCACGACCTCCACGTCCACGGCGTCGGCCACGACATGGTGATTGGTGACGATGTAGCCGTCCTGGGATACGATGACGCCGGAGCCTTGTCCGTATTGTCGACGAGCTGGAGGATCTTTGAACAGACCGAACGGCAGGGTCTCATCCGTGAACGCCTGGTCCTTCACCATCACGGTCGAGGCGATGCTGACGACGGCCGGAATGACCTTTGCCGCCGTATCCTTGATCTGCTGCTGAAGGTCGGCCGCCGCAGCGACGGGAACCAGCCGGGCCCCGGCGTTGGCTTGGTCCATTGGAAACGCGGATGCCGCGAGAGCACAAGCCACAACGCAGAGCCATCCGCCACACGATCGAACCAGGAGCATCTTTCAGCCGTTCCGCCGGGTGTTCAGGACAAGAAACGACCCGTAGCCTAGCACGGGCTCGAAACAGGCGCACTCATAATTCCACATGACGCAACCGGAGGGCATTGGAGATGACGGACACGGAACTAAGAGTCATGGCCGCGCTGGCGATCATTGGACTGAGCAGGAGCCCCCAGTGTGGGTACAGAACCCCCGCGGCAATCGGCACTCCGACCAGATTATAGGCGAACGCGAAGAAGAGATTCTGACGGATATTGCGCATGGTGGCCTGACTCAATCGCCTGGCTCGGACCAATCCACGGAGATCGCCTTTGACCAGCGTCACCCCGGCGCTCTCCATGGCAATGTCCGTCCCGTTCCCCATGGCAATGCCCACATCGGCCAGCGCGAGCGCCGGCGCATCGTTGATGCCGTCTCCGGCCATGGCGACCACGCGGCCCTTCGATTTAAGGTCGGCAATCAGTCGGCCCTTTTGGCTCGGCAGCACGCCGGCATGTACCGAGTCGATTCCTAATTGTCCGGCCACCCGATCCGCTGTGGAACGATGGTCACCCGTCACCATGACCAACTCGACTCCCTCGTCCTTCAACGCCTTCACGGCTTCCGCCGTCGTCGACTTGATCGGATCGGCGACCCCGAGCAACCCGCCGACCTTCCCGTCGACCGCGACGAACAAGACGGTCTGCCCTTCCTGCCGTAACGACGCGGCCTGTTCGTTCACCGTGTTCAGATCGTCTGCCGGCACCCCGGCCTCTTCGTGCAGAAAAGCCGCCGTGCCCACAGCGACCCGCCGGCCCAGCACCAAGCCGGTCACGCCCTTGCCGGTCACGGATTGGAACTGTTCCACGGCCGCGGGAACGATGCCGCGTCGCTCCGCGCCGGAAACCACCGCGGAAGCCAGCGGATGCTCGCTGCCGCGTTCGAGGCTCGCCGCCAGCTTCAACAATTCGTCGTCAGTCCAGGGAGGAGTAAACCGTACGGTCACCAGTTTCGGCTTTCCCTCGGTCAACGTCCCGGTCTTGTCGACCACCAGCGTATTCACACGGCCCAGGATTTCCAGCGCCTCCGCCTTCTTGATCAAGACCCCTGCGGTCGCGCCGCGCCCGGTCCCCACCATGATCGACATGGGCGTCGCCAATCCCAACGCGCAAGGGCAGGCGATGATCAATACCGCCACCGCGTTCACCAAGGCGTGCGCCAGCCTCGGCTCAGGCCCCCAGATCGCCCACGCCAGCGCTGTGAGTATGGCCGTCGCGACGACCAGCGGAACGAAATAGGCGGCAGCCACGTCCGCCACGCGTTGAATCGGAGCTCTCGTGCGTTGCGCCTCACCGACCATTTGAACGATGCGGGCCAACAAGGTGTCCCGGCCGACACGCCGGGCTTCCATGAGCATGCCACCGGTTCCGTTGATGGTCCCTCCCGTCACCCCGGCGCCTGCTTGCTTCTCCACCGGCATCGGTTCCCCGGTAATCATGGACTCATCGACCGCGGTCGTCCCCTCGACGACGAGTCCGTCAACCGGGACCCGCTCTCCGGGCCGCACACGCAACCGGTCTCCCACGCGCACTTCTTCCAGAGGAATGTCTCTTTCGCTTCCATCGGCGCCGACCAATCGAGCCGTCTTGGGAGCCAATCCGAGCAGCGCCTTCATGGCCGAGGTCGTCTGGCTCCGTGCGCGGAGTTCAAGGACTTGTCCGAGCAGGACCAACACCGTGATCATGGCCGCCGCCTCGAAATAGACCGCGACGGATCCGTCATGCAGATGAAAGGACGGCGGCAGCAATCCAGGTGCGATCGTCGCGATCGTACTGTAGGCATAGGCTGCGCCGGTGCCAAGCGCGATGAGCGTGAACATATTGGGTGCCCGGTTGACGACCGACGCCCATCCCCGTTCAAAAAACGGCCAACCTCCCCAGAGCACCACGGGAGTTGCCAGCACCAATTGCGCCCAATTCAACAAGTGGCCGCGGCCGGCAGTTCCGAACGGATCTCCGGGAATCATGTGGGCCATGGCGAGCACCATCACGAGCACAGCCGGGCCCAGGCTGATCCAGAAGCGTCTGGTCATGTCCCGAAGTTCCGGATTCGGTCCCTCGTCGAGCGAGACGACCTTCGGTTCCAACGCCATGCCGCAAATGGGACAAGCACCCGGCTTGTATTCAAGTACTTCCGGATCCATGGGACAGATATATTCGATCCTCGCGCCGGACGGCGCCGTGACCGTTTGCGGCTTGCGCTCGGACGGAGGCACGAGATAGGCAGTCGGATCGGCCCGAAACTTCGCGAGGCATCCGGTGGAACAAAAGAAATACGTCTTGCCTTCGTGGACATGCGATCCTGCCGCAGTCGCAGGCTGCACCGTCATTCCGCAGACAGGATCTATTTCGGCGGCTCCCGCATCGGCATGAGCCGGCGTCATCATCGGCAAGGGCTTCTTTTTTCCCAATGAGATGAGACCGGCGGTCGACGGCCGCAATGCAGCTTCGGGATCGGCCTTGAACTTCTCGAGACAGGAGGTCGCGCAGAAATAGTAGGTCACACCCTTGTGGTCGTAACGGCCCGCAGCGGTCGCGGGATCGACGGTCATGCCGCAAATGGGATCAATCGCCATAGGAGGATGGTAAAAATGGCTGTGAGCTGCGTTCTCGCATCGTTCAAGGCCTCAACGTAACCGACAAAGTACGCCTCGGCCTTTCACTCGCTGTGGCCTTGCTGACAGCCATTTTGACCATCCTCAAGACCTTTCATCTCAAAAACCCGGCATTGCATTACTTTTTCGCACCGTCTGCATCCAGGATGCTCCGGATGACGGCAATGATGTTGTCGGTCTTCATATTATCGCCTTCGATCTTGATGTTGCCGTCGAGCAGCAACGTGGGCGTGGACTGCACTTTGATGCGTTCCCCCCACTGCTTCCCGTCCTCGAAAGCCTTGGCCGGTTTTCCGCTGGCCAGGCCCTCTTCGAACGCTTTCGGATCGAGGCCGACCTCTTTGATCAACCCTTCCCGCAAACTCCGGTCCAGCACTCCCGTGATCTTGTCCTTGTGAATCGTGCGAAACAGCACCCGTTTCATTTCATCGCCTTTGCCCATGACCTTCGCTTGCTCGTACATATCGAACGGTGTCGGGAGCTTGTTGCGAAACACCGGAAAGCCGACCATGGTCGCCTCGAGCTTGTTGCCGAATTCCTTTTGAAGGATCGGAAGGCCGGCTTCATCGAAATGGTGGCAATGGGGACAGTAAAAGTCGGCGAACTCGATGAGTTTGACTTTCCCTGGCTTGTGGGTGGAGGCCTCGCCGCTTACGAGTTCGAACTTGCCTTGTAGTTCAGGCGCCGCAGCCGTGGCGGCGTCGCTTGCGAGGACGCCGACCCCCGACCAGATCGCCAGAATTCCAACCGCCCAATGCCACCGCAGTTTCTTCACCATATCCCTCCACTCCTTCCTTATCTCACGACTATAGAGCCCTAATTATATCGAACGTTTCGAGGACATACCCTCTGATATACTGCCGTCATGTTCTTACGTGCTGCACACGCGGCCATTCTCTTTCTCGTCATACTGGGCTGCGTCTCGACCGAACAGACCGGTGACACCACTCAGATCACTTTTCAGCAAGTTAAGGCTTCCCCGGATGCTTTCAAGGGGCAGTCGGTCGTCTTCGGCGGCGAGGTCCTCGCGGCCAGACGGATGAAAGACGGCACGAGAGTCGAAATACTTCAGCTGCCCCTCGGCAGTTCCGGTTCTCCCGTGCATGACCTGACACAGTCACAGGGCCGCTTCGTGGCAATCCAGAAGGAATTCCTTGATCCAGCCACTCTGCCTTATGGCACCAGAGTCACGGTAACCGGAGAAATGACGGGATCAATCACGCTCCCGCTCGACGAAACCGAATATACCTACCCAGTCGTCGAAGCGAAACGACTGCGTGTCTGGTACGATGCGGCTCGGCCGGTCCCGCGATTCCGACCCTACTACGGTCCCGGCCCCTACTCGTCGCCCTATTGGAACCCGTACTGGTGAGAGGCTGAGGCCTCAACCTTTCCGCTTACCGCCCGCTCATGCCGACAATCCGCTCGACGCGGTCGTCCCGTCCGCCGAGATTTCGATACTTATGATATTGGGCCAGCGCTTTGGGCAGATCCTTGCGGTGAAGCTCATAAAACACGCCGAGATTGTAGTGGGCCTCCACATACTCGGGTTTCAACTCTACAGCCCGCTGGTACTCCTGCTCCGCTTCTTCCAACCGGTTCATGCTCGTATAGATGACGCCCAAATTCATGTGGGCCTCGGCATACTCCGGACGGTATCGAATGACTTCGAGGAATTCGCGCTCGGCCTCGACGGGTTTGCCCTGGCTTCGGAGAATAAATCCCAAATTATAATGGGCGTCGACCAGGTCCGGCTTGGCGGCGATGGCCTGCCGGTACGCGTAGGCTGCCTCCAGCAAATCGTTGTCTCGCTCCGCCAACCGGCCTGCCTGGTACCAGCCATCAGCGTGCCGTGGGTTCGCTTTCGTCAGTCGGGCGAGGGTTTCTCGGGCGGCTCTGTTTTCCCCCTGCCGCTCATAGAGCATCGCCAGACCGAACAGTCCGTCCTGCTGCGAAGGGTCAATCGCAAGCAGTTGTTTGTAGGCGGCCATCGCCGCCGAGGTATCACGCCGATCTTCATAGAGTTTGGCCAGGTCGAGATACGAATCCTCGTGCTTCGGATTGATCTCGATCGCCCTCTTCAATGTCTGTTCCGCTTCCGCGGCCTTCCCCTGAGCCAGATAGACTTCCGCCAGATCGTTCAGCGCTTCCGGATAGGCCGGCTTGAGCTTGATGGCGTGCGTCAACGCCTCGACCGCCTCGGCCGGCTTCTTCTTGCCTTTGAAGTAGATCTGACCGAGCAGATGATAGGCTTCGGCGGATTGGTTGGTCTCCAACGTCTTGTTCACCACCGCCAGCGCGCCGTCGGCATCGCCCGCCTTGAGGAGATCGGCCGCCCGTTCGAGCGCGCGCTTGCCGGAATCGGCCGGGGCGGCCAGGTCAATATCCGGAAATGACAGGAGAAGGAAGCACGCCGCGAGCAGGTTGAATAGGAGTGCGAACATACGCGCTGATCTCAAGATGCTGGACGGGCGGTGAAGAGCCAACAGATTGGACTATACGGTGAGGGCGGCGTGAAATCAACACGACGAGAATTCCAAAACGGCGCCGGCTTGCCGTGTGCCGAACACGGCAAGCCGGTCACCCTCCGCCCTCGAATACCTGTTCAGAACAAGCCCAGCGTGACGCCGCCGTAGATCGCCCGTCCGTAACCGGCGAAGAACAGCTGCTGCGCGGCCGCCTGCGCCGCCGTCTCGCCCGTGACGACCTGGCCCGAGGCGGCATACTTCATGTCGGCGATGTTGTCCACCTGGACATACAACTTGGCGAAGCGAAACCAGGAGCTCTTCACATCGATGTTCTTGTGAATGTTCGCCGTCCCGATGAAATAGGATGGAATCCCGACGGTATTGTTGTTGTTCAAGAAATAGCTGTTGGCATAGTTGCCTTCGAGCCACCCTCCCCACCCGCTTGGGTGATGGTCATACTCCATCTTGAGGTTCAGGATATCCGTCGGCACGTTGGGTACGTTCTTACCGTCCCGGGACAGGAAACCCGCTGCCGTCCGGTCGGAAAAATTAATGTACTTGGCTTGGATGTGGGTATAGGCCCCAGACAGCCGCAGGCCCGTCAACGGCCGCCAATCATACGATGCTTCGATCCCTCGATATTGCGAGGAGTCGGCATTGACCGACGCCGTGTTGCCTCCAGCAATCGTCTGCGTGATGATCTCGTCCTTGAAGAACGTCCAGAATCCCACCAACTGGACGGTCAGATCCTTCGTGAGCTTCGATTCCGTGCCGATTTCATTGTTCCAGTTTTTCTGCGGCTTCAAATCGAAGTTGGATCCCGGCAGTCCGGTAATCGGGTCTCTGGTGAGCTGGCCGAACGTCGGAAGCCCATAACCCGTCGAGCTTCGGACCCAGTGGCGATAGGCCTCGGCCGGCTTCCAGGTGACTGAGGCCTCCGGCGCCCAATTCGTGAAGTTTCTGGTGACGCTCGGCCGGCTCGCCACGGCGCCGGCGTTGTTGTAATTGATGACGTCCACGCTTACCAACGACTGCTCGAATCCAAGTCCGAGCGCCAGGGTCCATTTGGGCACGAATTCCAACTCTTCCCTCACCCGGCCGCCGACGTTGTTGATGCGTCCCCGGTTATTCTGAAGCAGCGTCCCTCTCGTTCCATAGCCGGTTGCAAGGTTTTGGAACGTGTTTCCTTCCTGCTCCATGTTATTCAAGAAGAAGCCGACGTAGCTCTTGAGCGGCATCTGGCCGAGGCTGCCGTCATGCCGGAGATCCGCGTAGGTCTTGTAGTTTGGATTCACGTTGTCGGTGATCTGCGAAAAGTACTGGTTGATGTCCTTCACGTCATAGTCCGCTTCGATCGTCAGGACCGTGCTGGCGTTCAGCTGCCGTTCATACAAGCCCCCCACGATCGTTCGGCGATCGACGCGTCCTTGATTGAGTGCAATGGCATTGGCGCAGCCGGGGTTGTACGTTCCGGACGCGCAGATGGTCTGCGAACCTCCGGCCTGACGCTCATCCTGGTTGAACTGGGCCTGGGTCAACCTGGTGGGCACTCTGGTGTCGAGCCAATTCGTGATCGCCTTGAAGTAGAAACTTTGCCGGTCGTCCACGTTGAAGCGGAAATTGAAGTTGAGCGTTTGGGTGTTGTAGTTGCTGTGTTGGATGAATCCGTCTTCGGCCGCGTTGCTGGCGAACATGGACAGATCGAGCCGGTCCGTATGCTGGCCCACGGCGAGCGCCTGTTTGAAGTAGCCGAACGAACCGCCGGAGACGAAGGCCTCGACCCCGTTGATATCGCTGCCGCGCCTGGTCCTGAAATGCACCATGCCGCCGAGCGCATAGTTGTCGTACAGCGAAGAGGAGGCGCCGCGCGTCACTTCCACCGATCGCATAAACCAGGGATCCTGAATATCGAGCCGCGACAAGCCGTCGGACTGTGTTTGGCTGATGCCGTCCTCGTACACCTTGATATCCCGAATCGCAAACGCGGTTTTGGCTCCCATACCGCGGATCGTGATGCTGAAGTCCCTCGGTCCGTTGGCCTGGCGCAGCATGATGCCGGGCAGCGACTGTATGGACTCTTGCATCGTCCGGGTCGGCTGCGAATCCGTCTCCGCCGACACTGTCGAAGATATCGACACCCCTTCGGGGCGTTTCTGCAGACGGTTGCTGACGATGCTCATGTCGGCGAGTTCGAATTCCGGGATCGCCTCGTGCGGCGATTCCGGCTCTTCGGCGGCAACCTGTTCTTTCACAATGGTCGGACGTTCTCCCTCCGGCGCGGCGCTCTCCTTCTTTTGCTGTATCTCTTCGAGCTCGTGGAGAATCCCCTTGAGCTGCTCACGCAATTCCTGCTCGCGCTGAGACGGCGGCTCGGCCGAGGGCGTCTCCTGCGCCCACAAACCGCTCCCGCAAACGGCACCGACGGTGACCGCTACGGCTACGGCCGCCGCGAGCCCTCGCACCACGACCCCGATTCGTATGGACATGACTGGACACTCCTTGCAATGAACGTATGCGGACAGAAGGCCGGGCGCGCCTGGGCTACACTTGCCCCGCAAAGCGTCGATGACGGCCCTAGTGATATGGTGACGGTCGGTTAGCGAGGAGGCGCGCGGGACAGGGAACCGGGGGAAGAAAAGCGGGCATGGAAGGTCAGAGTCAGCAGCGGCAACAACAGGAGGAACGTGAACAACAGCTTTGCCGGCGCGATGAAAAGGCCGGCTACGACGGGATTCGCCTGGCAAGCCCAGGCACATAAAGGGGAATGGGACACATGCGACGGACTATGATGATGGGTGGTCGCCGGAGAAGCCGCCGTTTCGGACAAACACCCGGCTGCTCCGATGGTCAACGCGAGGTAGAGAACCGTGATGGCGCCTGCGAGGGGGGTCAGCAGACGTGTCATGGATGCTCTTCAAGCAAATGCCGCACGAGCGCGACCGATTCGTCGCTGTCCCACGCCCTCGGTCCCACCGCTCGTCCGGACACACGGCCGTCCGGCGCGATCAGCACGGTCGTGGGCAATCCACGGACCATGAAGGTCCGAGAGACCTCCTGATCCTCATCGAAGAGCACCGGGAGAGTGATGCCGAGTTGGCCAAAGAACTGACGAATCCCCTGCGGGTACCTGTCCGTCGTGACCGTCAACACCTGCAACTGCGCGGGATCGAAGCGGGTCTGCAGCCGCGCCAACGACGGCATCTCTTCCTTGCATGGCCCGCACCAGGTTGCCCAGAAATTGAGCAGCACCACTTTCCCCGCCAAGTCTTGCGAACGGAGCGTCCGACCGTCCAGGGTGGTCAGATCGAAGGGTGTGACCGACGTGCGGGTCGCGGGGGGCGTGACCCGAAGCGCGGCAAATGGATCCGCCGTGGCCGCACCGGCAATGCCCGCAGGGTCGGCGGCAAAGAGCGTGAGGACGCCGCCGATCAGCGCCGGACCGAGCCAAAGCCATCCGTCACGGGCCATGGGTCGACTCCGCCTTTCCGACCGTCGTCTGCTCCAAAGACAATGGCATGGTCTGGACGACCAGCCGGTGGGCGGGCATCGCATGCTCCTTCCAGCCGATGACGGCCGAGCCCTGCGCATTCACCGCCACCGTCGGAGTCTGCCCGTTCTTCTCGTTGACTTTGAGCGGCGCGCTAAATGATTCGCCACGGTCGGACGATCGGCTGACGACGACCTCGCGACGGACCGGGGATTGCTCTTCCCACACCACGACAACGCGTCCTTCGGGATCCACCGCCATTTGCGGATGGTCCGGGAATGTTCCCTTGGACCGGTTCAGTTGCTTCTTGGGTGAAAAGGTCTTCCCCTGGTCGTCGGAATAGGCAAGATACACCGACGGCGTCTCGTCGGCTCCCTCCGTATACCACGCCACATACAGGCGCCCAAACCGATCCACGCCGAGCGAAGCCGGACGATGCGGACAAGCCGGATACACCCACCGGTCCTGGCCGACCACAGTGGGAGCGGAGAATTCCGTTCCGCCATCCACAGATCGGGACACGACGATCTCGCGGACGTTGCCCTCGAAGATTTTCCGCCAAGCCAGATAGACGACGCCGTCCTCGGAGGTCGCCAAGGCGGTCCGGCAGCACACGCAGGTGTTCTCATCCACCTTCTGGTTCTTGGTAAACGTGCGGCCGTGATCCGCCGATTTTGCGACGAACGTCCCCGGTTCCTTCTTTCCCTCGCGCCCGTCGATCCACGCGACATGCACGGTACCGTCCGGCGCGACCTGCATCGCGTCGAACGTATGATTGATCACCAGCCCGTCGTCGTTGACCAAAACCGAGGGAGCGAAGGTCCGGCCGCCGTCGGCAGAACGGCTCAGTCGGAGTTCGCTGGAGAAGGGCTTGTCGGGGGTCATTTTGGGATGGGTCAAGGCCCAGGTCACAAACACATCGTTCCCGCGTATGACCATGGCCGGCGCTTCCTGCCGGTAGTAGGGATTCTCCGAGGGATCATTGATCCGCACAGGGGAACCAAGCGGGCCTCCAGGCTTCTCGGACCGCGCAAACCAGATCGTCCGGACCTCTTTATCTTCCTCGACCCACGCGGCTGAGACAACCCCTGTTTCGTCGATCTGCACGGTCGGACCGACGACGTTCTTCACCTGATGAACCGTCACATGCTTGGAACCAAAGTCAGCCGGCGAACCGGAATCGACGGCCCAGGCGATCGAGGAGAGTGAGGACAGTATCGAGAACGCCGCGAGCCAGACGGACATCCGTCCTGAAACCCCGCCTGAGCTCCCGTTGCTGTATCGAAGCATCATGGTCTGCTGAGTCCGAACCGCGAACATCGCCGAGTCAATTTGCCAGGCTATAGATGATCGGCAGGCTCACGACGATCTGCGGTTTTCCCAGCTCATGCTTCATATGGAGGGGGCAGGCCAGCTTCACCGCCTCCATCGCCGCGGCATCGAGGACACTGTGCCCGGAACTCTTCTGTACCGTGACCTCGGCCAGATGCCCATCCGACCGGATGACCGCCTTCAAGACAACCTTGCCCTGCAATCCGTTCATGCGGGCGGAATGCGGATAGCGTTTCAACTCCGCGACGCGCCGCCAGAGCGATTCGGCCAACCACCGATGATCCGCCTTGGTCTCCGGCATCCCGGTCGCAGCCTTTGCCATGACGGGCGGTGTCTCGACAGGAGCCGGCGCGGGCGCAGAAGCGACGTTCGTCTGTTCGGATGCGACGACCGGCGTGCTTTGTTGAAGCGTGGCTTCGGCGGCGGGCGCCGGCGGAGCCGGAGCGTCCGCAACGGGCGCAGGCGATGGAGAGGCGACCGCGACCTCTTGAACTGGCGGAGCCGGCGCAGGAGCTTCGACCGGAACGATCGGGCGAAGCTGCGCCACCACGGTATCGGCATGCACTGGTTCCGCGGGCTTCGCCTCCACCATGGCATGAACCGTCGGCTCGACGGCCGGAGTCTCCTCGACCTTCTGTACGACCGGCTCGACTTTGTGCTCCACGACTTCGACGTGGCGCTGGACCGGCTCCGGCCTCTGTTGGGGCACCGGTTCAATCTTCTGCTCGACCGGTTCCGACGTTTCGATCACCGGATGCACCATTTGAGCACTTTCCCGTGGCGCGACACGATACACCGGCGTTTCCGGCACCGGGGCCGGAGGCGGTGTCGGCCTGGCCTTCGGCTGTACCGGCGTGACGACGGGCTCCGTCTTGGCCGCGGGAGCGGGAGTCGGCTCGGGAGCCGGAGCTTCCACGAGCGCCACCTCCCAGCGGAATGTCTCTTTCTCCAGCTCCAGCGAGGGGTCGATCTTCGCCAGGAACACCAGCGCCAATCCAATTGCCGCAGCGTGAAACGTCAGCGAGATGCCCCACCCGGAAATGAGGAAGCGATTGTCCTGTGTCGAAACCATGGACGGAACCACCTTAAAGAGAGCCGATACGATACGGGTACGAATCCAACCAGCCTGATGGGCCATCCGCCGGCGCGACCGGCTTCAACGTGCAACGATCAGTACTGGTTTGGATTCGATGAATCGTGCTGCTTAGAGAGGTGGCCCTCGGGAAAGAAAGGCGGATGCGAGAACAGTTGGAAGATGATCATGGGAGTATGGCTCGACCTGGGCGATCGGAGACCGCTCCACTAGTGGAGGCGCGACGGCGATATCCAACACGTGGCCGGCGGCGCACATCCAAGAACACAGCGCCGTACCGTGAGTCGCCTTCTGATGGTGGGCGTGTTGCGACTCATGTGAAATGGACTGAGCGGACGCAAGGCCTCCCACCGTGAGGACGCAAAATACCAGGAGCCCTGCCACACATTGCGCCACGACTCTGGCGGTTGTTTTGGATGTCATCGGCCGATCAATCCAAAGTCAATCTGAAACCTGCTGAAACCCGCCTGAAACCTGCTTCCTGAACCTGCGCGCCGAAGTCCGACCCGCGGAAGCAGGAACTGCCCGAATGTTACGGGAGGCGCCGAAAGGAGTCAAGACGATGCCCGGCCGATCCTGCTCGAATCCCGATAGGATTCGCAAAATGTTTGCTGTATACTGCGAGGCGGATTTCGATCGCAATATTTTCGACCCGGATACCCGGGCTGAGATTACCTATGCTGACACAACTCCTGAATCTCGTCTTCGGCAGCAAGAACGATCGTGAAATCAAGGCGTTGCTGCCGGTCGTCCAACGGATCAACGGACTGGAGAGCGAGCTGACCCCGCTGTCCGACCAGGCGTTGGCCGACAAGACGGAAGCCTTTAAGAAGCGGCTGGCCGCAGGCGAGTCCCTGGACGATATTCTGCCGGAAGCGTTCGCCGTGTGCCGCGAAATGTCCCGCCGGAAGTTGAATATGCGCCACTTCGACGTGCAGCTGATTGGCGGCATGATCCTGCACCGGGGCCGTATTTCGGAGATGAAAACCGGTGAGGGCAAGACCCTCGTCGCGACCCTGCCCATCTATCTGAACGCGCTGGAAGGCAAAGGCGTCCACCTCATCACGGTCAACGACTACTTGGCCAAACGCGACGCCCAATGGATGGGGCAGCTCTATCATGCCCTCGGGCTCTCAACCGGCGTTATTCAACACGACGCTTCGTTCATCTTTGATCCGGCCTACGAAGCCTCCGACAAACGGCTGCAGCACCTCAGGCCCTGCACCAGACCCGAGGCCTATCGCGCGGACATCACCTACGGAACCAACAACGAGTATGGGTTCGACTATCTACGGGACAATCTCGTCGTCACGGATTTGAACCAGTGCGTCCAGCGGGAGTTGAACTTCGCGATCGTGGACGAGGTCGACAGCATTCTGATCGACGAAGCGCGGACTCCCTTGATCATTTCCGGCCCGACGGATCAGACCACCGACCTCTATTACCGCATCAATGCCATCATCCCGCAATTGAAGATCGAGCAGGATTACACGATCGAAGAAAAGACCAAGACCGCCTCGCTCACCGAGGACGGCAACGTACGGGTGGAACATCTGCTCGGCGTGGACAATCTCTACGATCCCGCCCATATGGATCTGGTGCACCACGTGGTCAAGGCGCTTCAGGCCTATGCGCTGTACAAACGCGACGTCGATTACGTGGTCAAGGACGGCGAGGTGATCATCGTCGACGAATTCACCGGCCGCCTCATGCCGGGCCGCCGCTGGAGCGACGGACTTCACCAGGCGGTCGAAGCGAAAGAAGGCGTGAAGATCGCCAACGAGAACCAGACCCTGGCCTCGGTGACCTTCCAGAACTATTTCCGGATGTACAAGAAGCTCGGCGGCATGACCGGCACGGCCGACACCGAAGCGGCGGAGTTCGCGAAGATCTACAATCTCGACGTCAACGTGGTTCCGACCAACCGCAAGATGATCCGGCTCGACTACGCCGACGTCGTCTACCGCACCGAGAAGGAGAAGTTCGCCGCGATCGTGGAGGAAATCAAGGAATGCCACGAACGGGGCCAGCCGGTGCTCGTCGGCACGATCTCGATCGAAAAATCCGAGAAGCTCGCGGGCATGTTGAGCCGAAACGGCATCAAGCACAACGTACTCAACGCCAAGCAACACGAGCGCGAGGCGGAAATCGTCGCGCAAGCCGGGCGCAAAGGGGCCGTCACGATCGCCACCAACATGGCGGGCCGCGGCACCGACATCTTGCTCGGCGGCAATGCCGACTTCATGTTCAAGCAGGTCCTCTATCGCGAGGAATCTCTTCCGGACGAGCGCAAGCTGGCCGTCTTCGAGGAAATCCGCACGGATTGCGAAAAGAACAAACAGGACGTGGTCACCCTCGGCGGGCTTCACATCCTCGGCACCGAGCGGCATGAGAGCCGCCGCATCGACAATCAGCTGCGGGGCCGCGCCGGCCGTCAGGGCGATCCGGGCTCCTCACGATTCTATCTGTCCCTCGAGGACGACTTGATGCGGATTTTTGCGTCCGAGCGCGTCTCGCAGCTGATGCTCAAGCTGGGCATGGAAGAAGGCATCCCGATCGAGCACGGAATGGTCACGCGCGCGATCGCCAACGCCCAGAAGAAGGTCGAGGCCCACAACTTCGAGATTCGCAAACAGCTCCTCGAATACGACGACGTCATGAACAAACAGCGCGAGGTGATCTACCAGCACCGCCGCGCCGTCCTTGCAGGCAGCCACCTCACCGAGGACATTCACGACATGATGGACGGCGTCGTCGAATCCGCTCTGACGGTGTATTGTCCCCCCGAGCAGTACCCGGAAGAATGGGACCTCAAAGGCCTGACCGACATGATGCAGGGACAGTTCGGCGTCGACATCACGCAGGGCAAGAACGACGGCGGCGAAGCGTTGCGTGACCTGGGCCGCGATGCGTTGTCGGAAGATCTGCGCGATCAGGTACGCGAGACCTACAAGCGGAAGGATCAGGAACTGGGGCCTGAGCTGCTGCGCTTCCTGGAAAAGACCTTCATGCTCCAGGTCATCGACCACCATTGGAAGGATCACCTGCTCGCGATGGATCATCTTCGCGACGGGATCGGATTGCGAGGGTACGGACAGAAGGATCCGCTCATCGAGTACAAACGCGAGGGCTTCGACCTGTTCGCCGGCATGATGGAGCGGATCAAGTCGGATACGTTGGATCGTCTGTTCCACGTGCAAGCGGTCCGCAACGATCCGGAACACACGGCGCCTCCACCGCCACCCGTCATGACTCGCCCGCAGCCGAGGCTCACGCTCAACAGAGGCGAGGAACCGGTCGGGACTCAGACGGTCCAGCGCAACGACGACAAAGTCGGCCGCAACGATCCCTGCCCCTGCGGCAGCGGGAAGAAATATAAGAAGTGCCATGGGGCGTGAAGTTGCTCGGCCGACGACGGTCGTGGCCCTTCTGCGTCGCCATGATGCGACGAACTTCCACTCCTATTGACCACAGTTCATACTCCCACGCACTCCTATAAAGCTGCGCCGAAGCGTCGCAATGCCGTCGTGCGTGGGTCTTCATGCCTCTTGGAGTGCAGCCGACGCCATGTCGAACGCCTTCGGCCCACTTCCCGTCCAGCCGAGCAAGCGGGATTGGTAAATGGAAGGACGTGCCCAGCCTCCGCGATTCGCTACGGCGGACTAACAAGGCTGGTTGGGATGGAAGAAAGGCTTGTTGGACCTGCGGACATCGATACCACTCGCTTTCAGCGAGCCGCGCCTGTTCGATCGAACGGTGCCCGAATTGCCGCAACGGTCGAGAGCTGGCGCAGCGCTCCTGGTGAGAGCAGTGGATTGTTTCTGGGACAAAGACGTGAGCGCGTGATCGGATGCAGCCGACGCCATGTCGAGCGCTTTCGGCCCACGTTCAGTCCAGCCGAGCAAGGGGAAATTGATAAATCGAAGGACGGTGCCCTCGCCTCCGCGATTCGCGAAGCCGGACTACCGAGATTAGACGGAGTAGAGAAGAATGCCGGAATGCTCGGGATTGAAACCGATCCGTTCTCAGCGGCCCTGCTCAGCCCAGAGACGTCTTGCCGTCGAAATGGTGATGCTCGTCGGCGTCCGCTTCCTTTTTCGTCTTGTGGACCGTCCCTGATTTGTGTTCCGGCGGGCTGTAGATGCTGTACAGTTTGAGTACGGCCTGCTTGGATCGATTCACCACGTTGTGTTTGGTCCCCGCAGGAATCACGACGGCGTGCCCGTCGGTCACCGCGTGGGATTCTCCGTCCAGTATCACCGTGCCTTCACCAGCCTCGAATCGGATGAACTGGTCCAGATCATGGACCTCTTCCCCGATTTCCTCACCTGGCTTTAGGCTCATCAGCACCAACTGGCAATGGCGGGCGGTGAAGAGGACCTGCCGGTAGTTCTCGTTCTTTCGCGTGGCATCTTCGATCTGTACGATATAACCTTTCATGATCCCGGTCTCCTTTCTGCTCCGGCCGGACTGTACCTATTGCTCAAGAACGATGCAAGATTGACAGCCCAAAACAGCCGTCACAGGCAGAGCGACCCGCGGTTTTCTCTTCATGCATCCGTAACATTCGACTGATCCGGACGAGGCTCATACGGGTCTGGCCAGCCGAAAGCGAACCATCGCATTGGCTCAGTGAACTGAGCGCCACCGCTCAAGCGAGACAACGCTTTCCCCCTGAAATCACCTTGACTTAGCGTAGTTCCAACGGCTACTCTACCTCCTCTTTTCTCTTGGCGACGGGTGAAGTTTACCCGTTAGGTGTTGGTGTCTGCCCGAGAACCATCGCCGGTGAGGCAGTTCTCGAAAAGGAGCCTCTGACCCCGTGACACTCACAGGCCATCCACAGCTTACGGCCGCCATCGTCTCGGAGATTGCGTCATCGGGTCCGATGCCCTTCGCCCGCTTCATGGACCTCGCGCTCTATCATCCTCAGTATGGGTACTATATGCGCCCGCCCGAAGCCGGTACGGAGCGGATCGGGTGGTCCGGCGACTTCTATACGAGCTCGGACGTCCATCCCATTCTGGGCCAAGCGCTCGCCAGACAGGCTGAACAGATCGACGCGCTTCTCGGACATCCCGCTCCCTTCACAGTGGTGGAGATGGGACCAGGCAAGGGCCTGTTGGCCGCGCATTTCTTGTCCGCCTGTCATGCGGGCGGCTCCGGCACCTTGCAACAGCGCCTGCGCTATGTGTTGATCGAGCGAAGCCCTGCGATGCGGGCCGTCCAGCAGCAGCACCTTCAACCCTGGTCGGAACGGGACGGCCTGATCACCTGGCTGGAAGGGATCGAAAGTCTCCCGGATGACGGGACAGTGGGTTTGATGTTCAGCAACGAGTTGGTCGACGCCTTTCCCGTTCATCGCGTCGAAGTGTCCGGAGGGGTCCTCAAGGAAGTGTTTGTGAATCACCAAGACGGCCGATTCGTCGAATGTCTCCGGCCTCTGTCGGATCCGGCTCTGGCTGGCTATTTGGCGCGCCTCGACCTGACTCTGCCGGAAGGCTATCGGACCGAAATCAATCTGCGCGCAATGGACTGGATGGCCGGTGTAGGCACCGGCTTATCCCGCGGTGTGGTCCTCACGATCGATTACGGACACTCCGCTCAAGATCTGTATGGGCCGGACCGTGCCACAGGAACGTTGCTGTGCTATCACTCGCAGCTGACGTCCGAAGATCCGTATACGCGGGTCGGGCTCCAGGACATGACCTCCCACATCGACTTCACCAGTCTGGCCTTGGCGGGTCAAGAAGCAGGATTGTCCTTGACGGGGTTCACCAACCAAATGAGTTTTCTTATGGGCCTCGGGGTCGAGGAGTTGATCGGTCGACTCGAACCGGAAAGCCCCGAATTTTTCGCCGCCCTGCATCTGCTCCAACCCAACGGCATGGGCCGGACATTCAAGATCCTGGTGCAGCACAAGGCCATGACAGACCCGCAACTCGACGGTTTGGCCTTCAAACCGTTTTTCGGGTCGGCACTGACGGCAACAGGCAGTCGTCACCACGAGGTAGTCGTCTCGCCGGAAACGATCGGGGTCCAGCGGTGACACAGAAACGGTAACGAGGGTATATGGGAAGCGAGTCGGTTCCTGCAAATTATCTTCCGATCCTGCTGTTTATCGGGATTGCGATGGCGTTCGGCGCCGTCTCGCTGCTGGCCGGACGCCTCGTCCGGCCGAGCCGGCCGTATCGCGCCAAGCTCAGCCCCTACGAGAGCGGCAGCCCCTTGTTTTCCGATGCCCGCATTCAGTTCCCGATGCGGTACTACATCATCGCCATGCTGTTCGTTATTTTCGATATCGAGGTCATCTTCATCCTTCCCTGGGCCGTGAGGTTTCAATCCCTGGGACTCCTGGGCCTGGTGGAAATGCTGGTGTTCATCGGGATCCTATTGGTGGGACTCTGGTATGCATGGAAGAAGGGGGCGCTGGAATGGGATTAGCACGATGAGCAGTTGTGAGTTTTCAGTTATGAGTTGTGAGTTCTACACCGAAACTCAACACTCAAAACTCAACACTCAAAACTGGAGCGAAGCGTCATGAGCTTTTTGGAACGGCAGCTGGAAGCGAACATCATTACGACCAATCTCGACGCGGTCGTGAATTGGGCCAGAAAGTCCGCCTTGTGGCCGATGACGTTCGGTCTGGCCTGTTGCGCCATCGAGATGATCGCCAGCGTCTCCTCGCGCTATGACATTGACCGGTTCGGGGCCGGCGTCTTTCGCGCCTCGCCCCGGCAATCCGATCTCATGATCGTAGCCGGTACCGTCACGCGCAAGATGGCGCCGGTGATCCGTCGCATCTACGACCAGATGCCGGAGCCCCGGTATGTGATTTCCATGGGATCCTGCGCCACATCCGGCAATCACTACAACAGCTACGCCGTCGTGCAGGGCGTCGATCAAATTGTGCCGGTTGATGTGTACGTCCCGGGCTGCCCGCCCCGTCCCGAAGCATTGATGGACGGGCTCCTGAAACTGCAGGAGAAGATTCAGCGGGAAAAAGTGTTCGTGAAATAGAAGCCGATGGCAGATAGCTGATAGCAGGTAGCCAAGCTTTTCGGAGTTTGAGCCATCAGCCATCAGCTACTAGCTATTAGCTATTCGGAGTCATGCAATCACTGATCGAAATACTGATGACGCAGTTTCCCAAAGCCGTCCTGTCCGTCCAGGCGGACACGGAGCGTTCGGAAATCTCGATTCATGTCGCGGCCGAGCATGTGCTCGAATTGAGCCGATTCCTCCACGACGAACCGGAGGCGTCCTTCAACCACCTCACCGATATCTGCTCCGTGGATTACCCGGAAGACCAGCAACGGTTCGAGGTCGTGTACCATCTCCATTCCCTTTCGAGAAACCGCCGGCTCCGCTTGAAAGCGCGGCTGTCGGAGGACAACCCCACCATCGCCTCCGTGACCCCCGTGTGGAAGGGCGCGGAATTTCTCGAACGTGAAGTCTACGACATGATGGGGATCCGCTTCGCCGGGCATCCCGATCTCCGGCGCATTCTCATGCCGGAAGACTATGACGAAGGCTTCCCCTTGCGAAAGGACTTCCCCGCTGAGGGTCGCGGATGGCGCAGCCAGTTTGACTTCATTCCCCGGTTGGACGAGCCTCCGTCCGAATCATCGGACGGCGAGATCCCCGAGAGCCAAAAGCAAGCCTTTCGAGTCGAGCAGGAGCAACCGGGGTCCCTGCGGCGGGAGGAACTGCTGCTCAACATGGGACCGCAGCATCCGAGCACGCACGGTGTGCTGCGCGTCGTCCTCGAATTGGACGGCGAGCGAATCGTGAAGGCCACGCCCGATCTCGGCTACCTGCACCGGGGCGTGGAAAAGCTCTCCGAAGGGCTGGCCTACATGCAGATCATTCCTCATACCGACCGGCTCGACTACGTCTGCGCAATGGCCAACAACTACGCCTACGTACGCGCGGTGGAAAAATTGCTCGGCATCACGATTCCGGAACGGGCGGAATACATCCGGACGATCGTCGCCGAAATGCAGCGGATTGTCGGACACCTGTTCTGGCTCGGCACGCAGGCGCTGGACATCGGCGCCATGACGGTCTTTTTCTGGACGTTTCGCGAGCGCGAAGTGCTGCTCGACCTGTTCGAGAAGCTTTGCGGCGCGCGGCTGACGTTGAACTATTATCGGATCGGCGGCGTGGACAGCGATCTGACGCCGGACCTGATTCAACGCCTTAAGAGCTTCTTGACGACATTCCCGGACAAAGTCAAAGAATACGACTCGCTGATTGCCTCGAACCGGATCTGGCTCGGCCGGACCAAGGGCGTGGCGGTCATCTCGGCCGAGGACGCCATCAATTTCGGCTGCACCGGACCCGTGCTCCGCGGGTCCGGCGTCGCCTACGACATCCGCAAGACGGAACCCTACGGCGTGTACGACAGGGTCGAATGGGAAGTGCCGATCGGGAAAAAGGGCGACACGTATGACCGTTATTGGGTCCGAATGGAAGAAATGCGCCAAAGCGCGCGCATCATCCAGCAATGTCTCGACCAATTGCCGCCCGGCGCGATCATGGCGGATGCGCCGCAGTATATCCCTCCGCCGAAGCCCCACGTCATGCGCGACATGGAAAGCCTGATTCATCACTTCATCATCTTCACCCAGGGACTGAAGCCGCCGAAGGCGGAGACTTACTGCGGGACCGAAGCGCCGAAAGGCGAGCTGGGCTTCTTTATCGTCAGCGACGGCTCGGCGCGGCCGTATCGGCTGAAGATCCGGTCCCCTTCGTTCGTGCACATGGGCGCCTTCGACCACATGGCACGAGGCTATCTGATCTCGGACATCATCACGATTTTCGGCACCTACGACATCGTGATGGGAGAATGTGACAGGTGAACAAAGAGCGCATGGCTAATGGCATATGGCCTATGGTTCGGATTAATCGAAAACCTTCTTGCCATCAGCTATAAGCCATACGCCATAAGCTCTTAGGTCGGGCTGAGAATGTTGCAAGAAAAATACAAAGCGGAAATTGAGACCATTCTCGCGCGCTATCCCGTCAAGCGGTCGGCGCTGATTCCGCTGCTGTATCTGGCTCAGCAGGAAGAGGGGTACGTGACGGAAGCGGCGATGACCGAAATCGCCGGCATGCTGAGATTGACGCCGCCTCAAGTATATGAAACCGTCACCTTCTATACGATGCTGAATCTCAAGAAGGTCGGCAAGCACCACATTCAGGTCTGCAAGTCGCTGATGTGCGCGCTCGTCGGGTCGGACACGGTGATCGGCTGGATCAAAGCAAAACTGGGCATCGGACTCGGCGAAACCACAGCGGACGGCCTGTTCACCCTTTCGGCCGTGGAATGTCTCGCGGCCTGCGGCACCGGCCCGATGATGCAGATCAACGACGACTATTATGAACGGCTGACCGAGGAGAAAGTGGATCGGATTTTAGCGGACCTGCGCACGACCGGTTCGAGCGCACTGAAGAGCGGGCCGTTCATGTGGCCGGAACCGGCGCCCGCGAAACAGGGCGCGTAAACGCTGTTGGTCTCTCGTCGTTTGTCGAAATGAAATCTGAGGAGCCCGGCACTTCACGCTTCACGAACGGCGCTTCACGAAATTAAAAGATGGCACAGCACGAACTGATTCTTCTAAAAAACATGGTTCAGCCCGGCTACACCGGCTCCCTTGCGGACTACGAAGGAGCGGGCGGTTATCAGGCGATTCGCAAGGCGCTCGGCAAGATCGCCCCGGCCGACGTCACCGCGATCGTGATGAAATCCGGGCTGCGGGGCCGCGGCGGAGCCGGCTTTCCCACCGGAGTCAAATGGGGCTTCCTTCCCAAGGATCACCAGGGTCCCCGTTATCTGTGCTGCAACGCCGATGAGAGCGAGCCGGGCACGTTCAAGGACCGGCAACTCATGGAGCGGGATCCTCACCAGCTTCTGGAAGGCATCATCCTGGCCGGCTACGCCATTGGAGCCGAATCGACTTACCTTTACATCCGTGGCGAGATGGTGCTGGGCTCGAAGATCCTGGAGCGCGCGATCGCGGAAGCCAAGGCGGCCGGCTATGTCGGCAAGAACATCCTTGGCACGGGCATCAACGTGGACATCGTCGTCCACCGGGGTGCCGGCGCCTACATTTGCGGGGAGGAAACCGCCCTGCTCGAATCCTTGGAAGGCAAGCGGGGCCTGCCGCGCGTCAAGCCTCCGTTTCCCGCTACGCACGGCCTCTACAACAAGCCGACCGTGGTGAATAACGTGGAGACCCTGGCGAACCTGCCGCACATTCTCAATCGCGGCGCCGAATGGTTCGCGTCGATCGGCTCTCCGCCCAAAAGCACGGGCACAAGGATCTTTTGCGTGAGCGGGCACGTGAAGCGGCCCGGCAACTACGAAGTGCCCATGGGCGTGACGTTTCGCCAGCTGATCTACGAGCAGGCCGGCGGCATGCGGGGGGACAAGCCCATCAAAGCCTTTATTCCAGGCGGCGCGTCGGCGCCGTTTCTGACCCCGGACCACCTCGACGTGAAGTTGGATTTTGAATCGGTGGCGGCCGCCGGCTCCATGCTGGGGTCCGGCGGCGTCACGGTGATGGAAGAGGGGACCAGCATGGTCTGGGCGGCGCTCCGCCTCATGGAATTTTTCTACCATGAGTCCTGCGGCAAGTGCACGCCCTGCCGTGAAGGCAGCTCCTGGCTGGTCCAGACCATGCGCCGCATCGTGGCCAAGCAGGGCCAGGCGCAAGACCTTGAAACGTTGACGGATCTGTGCAAGAACATCGCCGGCCGCACGGTCTGCGCCTTCGGCGACGCCGAGGTCGCGCCCATCATGAGCACGTTGAAACATTGGCGTCAGGAATACGTGGCGCTGATTCACGAGGCGGAGGCGGCCAATCTGATCCGCTCAATCCCGACAGGGGCCAGGAACTGATGTCGCTCGTGAAGCGTATCTCGTATCTCGCAGAAGACAGGCACTGTTCCACCGGCTTCCGTCCGAGCGGATGGACGCTTCAGGATTCACCGTTCGACAAGCTCACGGCCCTGAGTCGGATCGAAGGGCGAACGACGAGCGACGAATCTCATGGCTGACGCTTCTTCAGAAACCGTCCGGTTGACCATCGACGGCATCTCCGTCACGGTCCCGAAGGGCACCCTCGTCATCGAGGCGGCGCGGCGGGTCGGCGTCATGATTCCGCATTTCTGCTATCACCCCAAACTGAAGCCGGATGCCAACTGCCGCATGTGCCTGGTGGAAGTCGAGAAAATGCCGAAGCTGCAGACGTCGTGCAGCACCGTGGCGACCGACGGCATGACCGTCCGCACAGCGACCACGGTCGTCCATGATGCGCACAAGTCGGTACTCGAGTTCATCCTCGCCAATCATCCGCTGGACTGTCCGGTCTGCGATCAGGGCGGCAAGTGCGATCTCCAGGACTTTTCCCACGACTACACCGCAACGGCCAGCCGATTCACCGAGACCAAGCGGATTTTCCAAAAGGAATATTTCAGCCCGCTGATCGAGACCCAAATGAACCGCTGCGTGCAATGCCTGCGCTGCGTCCGTTATTGCGACGAAGTGATGGACGTCAAAGCCTTGGCGCCCGTGGGCCGCGGCACCATGACCGAGATTAAGTCCTTCGCCGCTCATCCGCTCGACTGCGAGTTCTGCGGCGGCTGCGTCCAGATCTGCCCGGTCGGCGCGATCACCAGCCGGTTGTCGATGTACGAATACCGGCCCTGGATGCTCAAGCGGGCCGATACGGTCTGCGGCTACTGCGGAGACGGCTGCCAGATCACCGTGCAGACCAAGGGCAATCTGCTCGTCGAAGTCAATTCGGCCCAGGGGGCCGGCCGCAACAACGGGGACCTCTGCGCCAGGGGATTTTTCGGGTTCCATGCGGCGGCTAGCCCGGAACGGCTCACCAAGCCGCTGATCAGACAGAACGGGGTGCTGGTCGAAGCGACCTGGGAAGCGGCGCTGCAATTGACGGCCCAACGGCTGCTGGACATCAAGGCCCAGTCCGGTTCCCACGCGGTAGGCGGGCTGATCTCCGGCCGTCTGACCAACGAGGAACTGTATCTCTTCCAAAAACTCCTGCGCCTCGCCGTCGGCACGAACAATGTGGACAGCAGCGCGCGTTACGGTCACCTCAATGCCGTTCGGGCGACGCAGCGAGTCCAGGGCACGCACCGCTGGACGATCGCGTTCGAGGACATCGTGCAGGCCGACATCATATTGTTGATCGGCACGAATCTCACCGAAGCGAATCCGATTACGGGCCTCAAGGTGAAGGAAGCGGTGAAAAAGCACCAGGCCGGCTTGATGACGATCGAGTCGGTGCAGCCTGCGATCGATACGATCAGCAACATCGCCAACCTGTCGCAACACCATCTCTGCATGGGACCGGAACAGTTTCCGGCCGCCGTCCTCGGCCTCCTCAAAGCCGCGGTGGAGGGAAATCAGGTCGACGCCGCTCTGCGCGCGCAAGCGCCGGACTACGTCGCAGCCCTGTCCCAACGCCTCGGACAGCTCGCCTGGACGGAGGTGGCGGCGAAAACGGGAGCGTCCCAGCAGCAGTTCGCCGAGATTGTCGCGGCGCTTGCGCGAGGCCGGCGCGTCGTCATCCTTGCCGGCCAAGGACTCTTGCGCAGCTCCGGCGGGTATCACGCGAGCGTAAATCTTCTGGATCTGCTCCTTCTGCTCGGAAAAGCCGCCGCTCCCGGCTGCGGGTTTGCCCCTCTGACCGAAGAGAACAACGACCAGGGAGCGGTTGAAATGGGAGCCGTGGCGGAATGGCTGCCGGGCGCCCGCGACGTGTCGGACGAGGCGGCACGAAAGCAGATCGCGCAAGCCTGGAAGGGAACGCCGCCCGATCGTCCCGGCTTGACCCTCATGGACATGATCGAGCAGGCCGGGTCCGGCCGTCTCAGAGCCATGCTGATCGTCGGAGAAAATCCCGTGGCCAGCTTGCCGGCCCATCTTGGCGTGAAGGACAAACTGAAGAAGCTGGACTTCCTTGTATGCCAGGAACTGTTTCTCACGGAGACCTCGTCGCTGGCCGACGTCGTGCTGCCGGCCGCATCCTCACTCGAGAAAGCGGGCACATTCACGAACTCCGAAGGACACGCGCAAGCCGTCCGTCCCGCCATCGAACCGGTCGGTGAGAGCCGCCCGGACTGGGACATATTCTCCGCCCTATCGATGTTACTTGGCTGTCCCTGGGAATATTCGGATGCCAAGGACCTGCTGAAGGAGATCCGCAGCGTCGTCCCGGGGTATGGACCGCTGGGGCCGACGCCCGTGTCGGCCAAGGTGAGCCAGGAAACACTCGGCCTCTACCTCGCGGGGGGGTTTCGTCAGGACCTTGCCGACCGGTATACTCTGCCCCTCCCAGCGAGCCGGACCGCCGCCGCGCTGACGTTGGGGCTCGTGCAGAGCTTGTTTCATTCGGGCAAGCTGTCGACCCGTTCGAAGGGGCTGCTTCAGGTGGAAGCCGAAGGCATCTTGCGGCTCAACCCCGACGACGCGACACGCTTGAACGTGAGCGCGGGAGACCGCGTCACACTGTCCAATGAACGGGGATCCTTCACGGCATGCGTGAAATTGCTCGAACGCGTTCCAAAGGGATTCGCATGGTTCCCCGATCATTTCGCCCAGGACATAACCCAGTTGTGCGAGATCACGATCGATAAGGACACGAAGGTCCCGTCGTTCCGGACGGCCTCCGTATCGGTCGTCAAGGTCGAGTAACCGCGAGTCAGAGATATAAGGGAAGGGAGTGTCGTCGTGACCGAACTCAGCGTGCGCCTCGCCGTGTCGCTTGCTCAGATCGCCGCCGTCATGGGCGTCGTCATGTTGACGGTGATGATCCTGACCTTGGCCGAGCGGAAGGTGCTCGGCTGGATGCAGGACCGCATGGGCCCGATGGAAGTCGGCCCCTACGGCGTGCTGCAGCCGATCGCCGACGGACTGAAGCTCTTCTTCAAAGAAGACATTGTGCCGGCCGGGGCCAACAAATTCATGTTCACCCTGGCGCCCATTCTCGCGATGGTCCCCGCGCTGATCGGCTTCGCCGTGATCCCGTTCGGCCCCAACCAGACCTTCGAGTTCTTCGGAATTTCGGTCAAGCCCTTCGTCATCAGCGACATCAACATCGGCATCCTGTACATCCTGGCGTTCACATCCATCGGCGCGTACGGCATCATCCTGGGCGGATGGGCTTCGAACAGCAAGTATTCCCTGTTGGGTGGCTTGCGCTCCGCCGCCCAGGTCATCAGTTACGAACTCAACGTCGGGCTGGCCATCGTCGGCGTGCTGATCCTGGCCGGATCCCTGAGCCTCGTCAAGATCGCCGAGGCTCAGGGCGGCGGGTTCTGGCACTGGTATGTGTTCGCGCTCCCGGCCCCGCAGATCTTCGCGTTCGTGGTCTACGTGATCTCGGCGGTGGCCGAAACCAACCGTGTGCCGTTCGACTTGCCCGAAGCGGAAAGCGAGCTCGTGGCGGGGTTCTTCACCGAATACAGCGGCATGCGGTTCGCGTTCTTCTTCATCGCGGAATACGCCAATATGGTGCTCGTGTCCTGCATCGCGGCCGTGATGTTTTTGGGCGGATGGAACGCGCCCTACCCGGGAACGATCCTGGCGCAAGTCGGCCTGCCGCAGTTCGCCTGGGCGGAGAACATCGCCTGGTTCACGGTCAAAACCTATGCGTTTCTCTTCTTGTTCTTCTGGCTGCGCGCCACCCTGCCGCGGCTGCGGTACGATCAATTGATGAAGTTCGGATGGAAAGTGATGTTGCCGATCGCCCTTGCGAACATCGTCGTGACGTCCATCGCCGTGTACTTCTTCCGAAACTGACGAGGCACGGATGTCGACCGCGCCAGTTCAAACCGGCTCCAAACGCCCCTCGCGTCTCGTCGAGTGGCTGAAGACCATCGTCTTCTACGAGATTCTGGTGGGCATGAAGGCCACCATGTCGCACCTGCTGCGGTACAAGCCGATCACGGTCCAATATCCCCATGAGAAGCGGGCGCTTCCCGACAATTATCGCGGGATGCTCGCGCTGCTTCGATACGACGATGGAACGGAAAAGTGCGTGGGCTGCGATCTGTGCGAAGCGGCCTGCCCGTCTCGGGTGATCCGGGTGGTCAGCGCCGAAGTGCCGGGGGAGCCGACCAAGCGCTACTCCAAGGAATACTACATGGACATGACCCGCTGCCTGTTCTGCGGCATGTGCGTGGAGGCCTGTCCGGTCGATGCCCTGGGCATGACGCAGGAGTTCGAGTGGGCGGTGTATGACAAGCGCCAGCTGCATCTCAACAAACAGCAGCTGCTCGCGATCGGCGACCGCTCGTTTCCGGTGCGGGAAAAGCGTCTGGAGCTGCAGCATCCCAACGTGGCCTTCTTCAACGTGGCCTTCAGCCACGTGCCGCAAAAACCGGACTGAGCGCCGGCACAGCCGCAAGAACGGTGAGCATGGAATCTTTGTTCTTTTTTTACTTCGCGCTGGTTATTGGGCTGGCCTCGATCCTGGTCGTGGCGTTGCGCAATCCCATCCATAGCGCGCTCTCCTTGCTGATCATGTTTTTTCACGTGGCGGGACTCTACGTGACGTTGCACGCGGAGTTTCTGGCAGCCGTGCAGATCATCGTGTATGCGGGCGCGATCCTGGTGCTGTACCTGTTCGTCGTCATGCTCCTCAATCTCAAGCATGACGAGCGGTACCATCGTCAATGGCCCATCGCCGCTCTGGTCGGGGGAATTCTCGTCGTCGAAGGAACGGTCCTCGCCCTGCTGAAGGTACAGGCCGGTCCCAAGACCGATTCGACGGAAACGGCGGCGGTGGAAGGGCTCGGGAACACCGAGGCGCTCGGAGACGTGCTCTATACGTCCTATCTATTCCCGTTCGAGGTCGCCTCGCTGATCCTGCTCGTCGCGATGATCGGCGCCATCGTTCTCGCCAAGCGCGACCTTCCGGAGTCGGCAGAATCATGACCGTGCCCCTGTCGTTCTATCTCATTCTCAGCGGCGTGGTGTTCCTGACCGGCCTGGTAGGCGTACTGATCAGACGGAACATCATCATCATTCTCCTGTCAGTGGAGCTCATGCTGAACGCCACGAACATCAACTTCGTGGCCTTCTCGGAGTACTTTCACCATGCCGCGGGGCAGGTCTTCGTCTTTTTCGCCCTGACCGTGGCCGCGGCTGAGGTGGCAGTGGGATTGGCCATCATCATCGCGCTGCACCGATCCAGGTCCTCGATCAACGTGGACGAATTCCAATTGCTGAAATGGTAGGAACTCAGCAGATGGCGAATAGCGTATGGCGGATGGCACGGGCTCGGATCGGAAGTTTCACCATATGCCATACGCTATCGGCTATACGCTCTTAGCAATTTTATGACCTACGAACTCATCCCGCTCTTGCCCTTCGCCTCCTTCCTGATCCTCGGCCTTGGCGGTCATTGGATCCGGGACAAGGCTCATTTGGTTGCCGTCCCGGCGGTCGCGGTCTCGTTCCTGTTGTCGCTGTTCGCTTTGATCGAGGTCGCCGGCGGCCATCACACGACCCTGCCGCTGTACACGTGGCTCAGCTCGGGCGCCTTGGAGGTGCATTTGGGGTTGACCATCGACCGGCTCACCGCCGTCATGCTCATCCTCGTGACGGGTGTCAGCACGCTCGTTCATGTCTACACGATCGGCTACATGGCGGGAGAACCGGGATACGCCCGCTTCTTCAGCTACATCGCGCTGTTCACCTTTTCCATGCTGATGCTGGTCCTGGCCGACAACTTCCTGCAGCTGTTCGTATTCTGGGAGGCGGTCGGACTCTGCTCGTATCTGCTGATCGGCCACTGGTATGAACGCGCGTCCGCCTGTGCCGCAGCCACCAAGGCCTTCATCGCCAACCGCGTAGGGGATTTCGGTTTCATCCTGGGTTTGCTCCTGGTCTGGCTCACGTTCGGCTCGCTCGACTATTCCGAGGTCTTCGCCCGAGCCAAGGATTCGGCCGGTATGACGCTGAACTTGCTGCATCCCTTCGGCGGCCAGTGGGACGTGTCCGTACTGACGGTCATCTGTCTGCTGCTTTTCGTCGGCGCGGTCGGCAAGTCGGCGCAGGTCCCCCTGCACGTGTGGCTGCCGGACGCCATGGAAGGGCCGACGCCCATCTCCGCCCTGATCCATGCGGCCACGATGGTGACCGCGGGAGTCTTCATGGTGGCGCGCCTGGCTCCGCTCTACGACCTGGCCCCCGCGGCCGGCGCCGTGGTGGCCATCGTCGGCGGAATGACGATGGTGCTGGGGGCGACGATCGCCCTCACCCAGACCGACATCAAGCGGGTCGTGGCCTATTCGACGATGAGCCAGCTCGGCTACATGATGATGGCCTGCGGCTTGGGCGCCTATGGAGCGGGCATGTATCACCTCCTCACTCACGGGGCATTCAAGGCGTTGCTGTTCCTGGGCTGCGGCTCGGTCATCATCGCGCTCCACCACGAGCAGGACATGCGGCACATGGGCGGTCTCAAGGACAAGCTGCCCGTCACCTACTGGACGTTTTTGATCGGCTCGCTGGCCTTGGCGGGATTTCCCCTCACCGCGGGGTTTTTTAGCAAAGACGCGCTGTTGGTGTCCGCCTGGGCTTCCGGACCACTGGGCCAGCTGCTCACGGTCTTCGGGCTGCTGACGGCTCTTCTGACCGCGTTCTATAGTTTTCGTCTGGTGTTCGTGACGTTCTGGGGGCCGTCGCATGTCGACGCGCATCACGCCTCGCACGTCCACGAACCTTCGCCGACCATGACGGTACCGCTGGTGATTCTGGCAATCTTCAGCATCGCGGCCGGCTACCTGGGCATTCCCGCGTTTCTCGAGCCGATGTTCGCCGGCGGCGGGGCCGAGGCCCATCACGGCGGCGCGGCGCCGGCCATCATGTTGACGGCAACGCTGACCGGCGTGCTCGGCATCGCGGGAGCCTACTATGTCTATGTCCTCCATCCGGAACTTCCGGACCGATGGGCGAGGCAGTGGGCGTCGCTGTACCAACTTTCCCTCAACAAATGGTACGTCGACGAAGTCTACGATCGGACGATCGTCACGCCGACCGTTACCGCAGCACGGGAGCTTTGGAAGCGCGTGGACGTCGACGTCGTCGACGGTGCGGTCAACGGTGTGGGCCGCGCCGTCGCTTGGGGAGGATGGATGCTGCGCCTCGTTCAGAGCGGACAGACCCAACACTATGCGCTGGGCATGGCGCTCGGTGTGGTCGTGATGGTCACCGTGTTTCTGATGTGGTAGGAGGGCCGCCGCCGATTATCAGGCTTCAGCGGCGCATGATTCGTGATGACTGATTTTCCCTGGCTCACCGTCCTGATATTCCTGCCTCTGGCGGGAGCAGCCGCGCTTTGTCTGGTCAAGGACGAGAGCGTGAAGTGGCTCGCGCTGGGAACCACGCTGGCGGATTTCGCGATGTCGCTGCCGCTCTGGTGGCGTTTCGACGCGCAGTCGAGCCAGATGCAGTTCGTCGAACACGTCACCTGGATTACCACGCCTCCGATTCACTACAGCCTCGGCCTCGACGGCATCAGCCTGCCGCTGGTGCTCATGACCGCCGCGCTCATGCCGCTCTGCGTATTGGCTTCCTGGACCTCCGTCACCATGCGGGTCCGCAGTTTCATGGCCACGCTGCTCGTCATGGAGACCGCGATGATCGGCGTGTTCGCCGCGCTCGACTTCGTGCTGTTCTATGTGTTTTGGGAAGCCATGCTGATTCCGATGTATTTGCTGATCGGCGTGTGGGGCGGCCCCAACCGCCTGTACGCCGCAATCAAGTTCTTCCTCTACACGCTGGCGGGCAGCCTGCTGCTCCTCGTCGCCATCCTGGTCCTGTATTTCTACGGCGGCCGGACGTTCGACATCCTCGCCCTCAGCCAGGTGACCTACCCGGCCTCGCTTCAGTTCTGGCTCTTTCTCGCGTTCTTCGCCGCTTTCGCGGTGAAGGTGCCCATGTTTCCGTTCCACACATGGCTGCCCGACGCCCACGTGGAGGCGCCGACGGCGGGCAGCGTCATCCTCGCGAGCGTGTTGCTCAAGATGGGAACCTACGGATTTCTCCGGTTCAGCCTGCCGATGCTGCCCGACGCCTCCCGCGACATGACGCCGCCGATGGTCCTGCTGTCGATCGTCGCGATCATTTACGGCGCCTACATGGCGCTGGCGCAGGCCGATCTCAAGAAGCTGATCGCCTATTCCAGCGTCAGCCACATGGGATTTGTCACGCTCGGCATCTTCGTGCTGAACCAGCAGGGCATCGAAGGGGCCGTTCTACAGATGGTCAACCACGGCATCACCACGGGCGCCCTGTTCCTCTGCGTCGGCATCATCTACGAACGGACGCACAGCCGGCTGATCGCCGACAACGTCGGCCTGGCCAAACCGATGCCGCGATACGCGACGCTGCTCGTGATCTTTTCGCTCTCTTCCCTCGGCCTGCCCGGGACCAACAGCTTCGTCGGGGAATTCCTCGTGCTGATCGGCACGGTGCTCTGGAGCAAGGCCGCGACGGTCCTGGCGGCCCTCGGCATCATCCTCGCGGCCGTCTACATGCTCTGGATGGTGCAGCGCGTCGCCTTCGGCGTCCCGTCGCCGGCGCAACTGCCGAAGCTCACCGATCTGAATCGGCGCGAGTTCGCCATGCTGGTCCCGTTGGTCCTGTTGGTCTTCTGGATCGGCGTCTACCCGAATCCCTTCGTCAGCCGCATGCACGCGAGCGTGACGAGAACGTTGGACGTGATGGCGCGGACGAAGGTCGCCCCGTCCACACATCCCTCCGCGTCGGCACCGGCGCCGCCGGTCACCACCGTGAATCTTAGACCCGAAGGCGATCGCATACGATGACCTCCTACGGCGCGGATCTGCTTGTCATCCTTCCCGAGCTCATCGTCATCGGAGCGGCCTGTCTCATCCTGATACTTGATCCGCTGACGGAGGCGTCGAGGAAGGAATGGCTCGCCTGGATCAGTCTGGGCGCGCTGGCCCTCTGTATCGGGCTGACGGGCGGACAGATCGGCATGCTGAACCTGCGCGTCTTCGCGTTCAACGATCTGGTCGTCGTGGACGCCTATGCCCGGTTCTGGAAGCTCCTGCTCTACGTCGTCACGGGACTGACCATCTTGATGTCCATGCCCTATTTGAAAGTAGAGCGGCTCCAACTTGGGGAGTACTACGGCTTCATGCTCCTTGCTCTTTCCGGCATGCTGGTCATGGTATCGGGTGCCGATCTCCTGACCATCTATCTGGGAACCGAGCTGATGTCCCTGTCGCTCTACGTGATGGCGGGACTCAAGCGTTCGTCGCCCCGGTCGCTGGAAGCCTCCGCCAAGTACTTCGTCCTGGGCGCATTTTCCTCGGGACTGCTGCTGTACGGCATTTCCCTTCTGTATGGAGCGACCGGCGGCACCAAACTGACCACCATTGCCGGGGCGATCGGAACCAGAGGATTTGAGGATCCGCTGCTCATGATCGCGACCGTGCTGCTCACCGTCGGCTTCGGCTTCAAACTGGCCGTGGTGCCGTTCCACATGTGGACGCCGGACGTCTATCAAGGCGCCCCGACTTCGGTCACCGCCTTCATGGCGGTCGCCTCGAAAGCCGCAAGCTTCGCCGCCTTCCTCCGGGTTTTCGTGGAGGGGCTCGGCGGATTGAAAGCCGACTGGTCCGGGTTGTTCATCGCGCTCTGCGTAGCCACGCTCATCCTGGGCAATGTCGTCGCCATCGTCCAGACCAACTTCAAGCGCATGCTGGCTTATTCCAGCATCGCGCATGCCGGTTATGCGCTGATCGGCGTCGTCGCGGCCGCGCGCGGAGCCGGCGAATCGGGCGGCGCTTCGGGGCTCGCCGCGGTCATGCTGTACCTCGTCGTCTACGCCTTCATGACGCTCGGCGCCTTTGCGATGATCGGCCTGTTCCGCCGGGGCGGCCTTGAGGGAGAAAACATCGAGGACTTCGCCGGCCTGGCCAAACGCCAGCCGTTGGCCGGATTCCTGATGCTCGTCTTCATGGTGTCGCTGGCCGGCATTCCGCCGACGGCCGGCTTCATCGGAAAGTTTTATGTCTTCATGGCGGCCGTGGAGGCGGGATTGACCTGGCTCGCCGTCATAGCCGTGATTTTCGCCGCCGTGTCCGCTTACTATTACATGCGGGTGGTCATGGTCATGTACATGCGCGAGCCGGAACCCACGACAGCCGAGCCGCCCCGCCTGCTTCCTTCTCCGGCGCTGTCCGTCGTACTGGCCTTCGCGGTGGCGGGCGTCATCATCTTCGGACTCTTCCCCAGCACGCTCGTGAGCCTGGCGCTGCAATCGGTCCTCTCCCTCAAATAGGCGTCAGGAACATTCCGCCCGTGCAAGGACGGGCCGCACGTGCTAGGGTGAATCAATCCCTCTCGTCCGCGAGTCCCTCATGGAAATCTGGCAGCTGCTGGGCAGTCTGATACGGTCGTTTCTCCGTCACGGATGCGGCAGCCTTGCCGCGTCCCTGGCGTTTTTTTCGCTCCTTTCCCTGTTTCCACTGGTCTTCCTGCTGCTGTACGGCGTGAGCTTCATCGTAAGTCATGACGTGATCGGAGGCCAGGTCCTCTTGAGCTTCCTCAAAGGCTTCCTGCCCATTCTCGGAGCGCGGTTGGCGGAAGAGCTGCAGCGGGTGGCCGAGATGGAAACCGTGCGTTGGTTGGTGTTCCTGTCCTTCGCGTGGTTTGGCACGTTGGTTTTCTACGAGCTCGACTATACGCTCAATGTCGTGTTCGACAGCACCAGACAGCGCCATCCGCTCATTTCGATCGTGATTTCGGTGGCTTTGCTCGGGGCCGTCGGCCTGTTGCTGATCGTGTCTTACGTGGCCACTCAATCCGTCAACATCCTGGTCGCCTCTGCGCCGCGCCTGTGGGGTCTGGATTTTCTGGCCTTGGCGGCACATGATTTTTTTCTCACCTACACGCTGCCGTTCGTCCTGGCCTTTCTCACGGTGACCGCGCTGTATCGGTACGTCCCGCGCCGGCGTCCCGCTTGGCGCGAGGCCATGATCGGCGCGCTGACCTTCAGCCTCCTCTGGGTCGCCGCCAAGCTGATCTTCGTCACCTACCGAGACTACGCCACGGTCTACACAGACCTATACGGCTCTCTGCTGGAAGTCGTCCTGCTGTTGCTGTGGCTGTATTATTCCGCCAGCCTCTTCCTGTTCGGGGCGGTCGTCGCCCGCTCGCTGCAGACGCGACTTCAAACGACCGGAACCGCCACCGCCAATTCACCGACCTCAGCGATCTGACTCACCGCCCGCGCCCTCTGTCGGTTTCTGGGCTTTTTCTGGCGAGGGGTCTGCTTCCTGGCTAGAATGATCCACACAACGGAGGCATCCAGCATGTCCGAGGACTTCGGGAAAGAATTCATGATGCTCGGAGGCACCATCGCAGGGTTCGTGGTGGCGATGCTGACCCTGATGGAGAAGCTGCTGGACATCCAGAACCGCCTGAAAACCAAAAAGGAATCCAGAAGCGCTCCGTCTTCCACCGAGCGATCCTGGCCGGAAGCGGCGCCTGCGATCGACTTCTTTTCGGCCAAACCGCTCCGGGGCACCTCCTACCTGCTGATGTATGAAACGAGCGTCATTGTCGCGGCAGGGCTCCTGCTGAATTACGTCGGGCTCACCCTCAGCCGCCATCTGGAGAGCATTCTTTTCCTGGACATGACCGGAACAGCACTGGTGGCGTTTCTCCTCGGACCTTGGTGGGGCGCCATTGCGGCCCTCATGTCGAATTCGATCGTCAACTGGCTGCTCTATCCGGAGGCCGGCGCGGACGTCGTGATTTTCCCCTGGTCGCTGGTGAGCATGACGGGTGCGTTTTATTGGGGCTGGATGGCCAGGCAGGCGGGCTTTCGCAAGTATCTCCGAACCGGGAAGAGCTCCGCGCTGTCCCATGCCTGGTTTCTGTATATCTTCGGCGTGGGTGGCGCGGTCGTGATGAGCCTGCCCGGCACGTTCGTCCAGGCGGCGCTGCACGAACATTCCGTGTTTTCCCTCAATCCGGAGGTCGCGGAAACACTCAGCGCGAGGGTGGTGCAATGGGAACAGATGGCGCACGAAT
>Ga0268299_1001122_pt1 | contig 55728 bp, 50 predicted proteins | sample NOBtaG_FD_193484 | JGI IMG/M metagenome (GOLD analysis project Ga0268299, IMG submission 193484) | Activated sludge microbial communities from bioreactor in Nijmegen, Gelderland, Netherland - NOB reactor | ecosystem: Engineered > Bioreactor > Aerobic > Activated sludge | place: Netherlands... | reverse complement strand
CCCAAGTTAAGCCTCCAAAGCAAGAAAAATTGAGTGAGTAGGGTGAATTGGTGAAACGTAATCCACCGTGTTTGACTAAAGCCAAGGGTATTGAAGTTAACGCCATGGTTAATGATTTGCTTCGAAAAGGAATGTGCTATTGTAAGACATGGTGCCTCCCTGTACTTTAGCCAGCCGCGTTGCCGTATTTTTTTACTATTGCTAAAAATCAAATATTAATGAATATTTGCCGTGGTTATAGGACACTACCGACGAGATTATTAGACAAAATGTCTTATATATTACGTTAGGGCATCAGACGAAATCGAAGAGGAGCGAATGTGGCAATGAAGAAATTTGACCTGAATATCGACCGGATGCTTGAGAACTGGGATGCATTCCATGCCATTCGGGAAATCATTGCAAATGCGCTCGATGAGCAGATATTGACTGACACACGAGAAATTACCATCTTCTGTGACAGCAACGGTCAGTGGCGCATCAGGGACTTCGGCCGTGGTCTCCGGCACGAGCACTTTACGATGAACGAGAATCAAGAAAAGCTCGATCATCCCGGTCTCATCGGAAAATTCGGCGTGGGCTTGAAGGACGCTCTGGCCACATTCGATCGTTTGGGAATTGAGGCACGCATCCGTTCCAAGTTCTGCGATGTTTCCTTCGACCGTTCTGAGAAGCATGATTTCTCAGATGTCATCACGCTGCACGCCTGTATCTCAGATCCGTCTGACCCGGCATTCGTCGGAACCGAATTCATCTTGAAAGGTTGCTCTAACGAGGACATCGAGAAGGCGAAGCGTCTATTCCTGCGTTTCTCCGGTGAGGAAAGCCTAGAAAAAACCCAATATGGAGAAATTCTGCAGAAAGCGGGTAACGTCTCATTCATTTACATCAACGGTATCCGCGTCGCCGAAGAAGAGAATTTTCTGTTCTCCTACAACATCACTTCGCTGACGGCCACCATCAAGAGGGCTCTCAATCGCGAAAGGACGAATGTCGGGAGAACCGCTTACTCTGACCGAGTGAAGTCCATCCTGCTCGCTTCTTCTTCGGAAGCAGTCGCCAAAGTTCTCGTCGATGACCTCAGTAACTTCGGGAGCGGCACGCTGCATGACGAAATGAAATGGACGGATGTCTCCGTGCATGCGTCGAGGATCACCAACGCATCGGGAAATGTCCTATTCCTAACGGATGAGGAGATTATGAATGCATCGAGTTTCGTCGAAGAGGCTCGGTCGAGCGGGCGGCAGATCATCACTATACCAAGTACTGTCAAAGAAAAGCTGTCGGGACAGGTAGATACGGAAGGCAACGTGATACAGGATTTGGACAATTTCGTTTCCGAGTGGAATAATTGCTTCGAGTTCAAATTCGTTCCACCCGAAAAGCTTGTACAAGCCGAAAGATCGGTATTTGACATGACCGACAGGCTCGCAGATCTCGTCGGTGGGCTTCCTTCGAAGGTTCGATCGGTGAAGATCTCTGAGACGATGCGTCCCGAGACAGGAAGCTTCTCGGAAGCCTGCGGGCTTTGGACTGGTACGGAGATTATCATCAAGCGTAGCGAACTCGCTTCTGTCGAGAGCTATGCATCCACCTTGCTTCACGAGATCGCCCACGCTCGAAGTGGCGAAACCGACGTCACCATCGGTTTCGAGCACGAGTTGACCTCACTTCTCGGGATGGTGGCCGCTAAAGCGCTACACAGAGCTTCTGCCGACACCCAATTGCTGCAAGTGTCGTCAAAAGTCCGAATCCCTGAAATCCGAGTCGCATCGCAGCCACCACAAGCAGCGAACTGCGATTCTACTCCTGCGAAGAAGGTGGGATTCTGGACTAGATTGTTCGGCAAGTCTTCAAAGTGAGGTAATGACGCCCAACCCATCATTCCACCGGTCTTGCGCATAGAACCGTGCAAGGCTGATAAATTCAGACGTTATGCGTAAAGAGATCGAAAAGACTTATGGCGAATAATTGGAATATTCCAGACTGGCTTGAAAAGGAAGCCCGGTAGGATGTGCCGACTGCAAGGAGGCGCATCAATCAGGAAATAGTTTAAAAACAGGAAAACAAGCAAAATGACAGAATACCGGCGTGCCTATATTCCCGGAGGTTCCTGGTTTTTTACGGTCAATCCTGCCGAACGTAAGTCCAATCAGCTATTAGTCGAGAATATCGATTTGCTACGCAATGCATTTGAATACACAAAACAGCGCTACCCTTTTCGCATGGATGCCGTCGTTATTTTGCCGGATCACTTACACTGTATCTGGACGCTGCCACAGGCCGATGCGGATTTTTCAACCCGATGGAATATGTTGAAAGGTTACTTTTCCCGTCACATGGCAAAAGGAGAAAGCATTTCTACCAGCCGGAAATCTCGCCGGGAAAGAGGAATATGGCAACGCCGATTCTGGGAGCATCTTTTACGTGACCAGAATGATTTTAACCGGCATGTCGATTATATTCATTGGAATCCTGTTAAACATGGCTGGGCAAAATGCGCAAGTGACTGGCCTCATTCCAGCTTTCATCGTTATGTTGTACGAGGCGTTTATCCCGAGAATTGGGGAAATCATGAAGGTTATGATATCGAGGGGGTTGAATGACACAACCGATGCGCCTCCATTATGGTCGGCACATCCTACCGGGCTCGGTCGGGTTCTGATTGTTGTTTATACGTACCGCGTGGATACCATCCGGTTTATATCCGCGCGGCCCGCGACCAGGAAAGAGAGGCGTGCATATGAAGAAGGAATATGATTTCAGCAAGGCGAAACGAGGCGCCGTTTTACCGCAGAAGGGCAAGACACGAATCACGATTTACATCGATGATGATGTGCTGGAAGCATTCAAAAACCGGGTAGATGACGCGGGCCGTGGCTATCAAACCTTGATTAATGATGCGCTGCGCGCTCATTTTGGTAAAGCATCCAGGGTGCTCGATGAAGACACGCTTAGGAAGGTTCTGCGGGAAGAGCTCGAAAAGATTGATTAAGTGAAAACAGCCGAACATAAACCCATGCAGCCGGAGTCAGTTGACGGCGTGATTGATGCGCAGTATCGTAAGTTGGCGTGAATAACCTGAACGCCAACATTGTTGTATGTGTTGGGGGTCGCAGGTTCACCGCCAACCTGCAACGCTGAAGCCAGTACCTGTCAACAGCCCGCTTGGGATGCTCGCATCAATGCGCGGCATCATCCGTCGCCACATTTTACAAAAACAGACAAACCATTTAATCTTTCGCACGAATTTTGCAGGTCATTGAAAAATGACCTTGGCTTTTATCCATAACCATTCAAAAAGCGCGAAGGAAACCCGCTCATGACCAACCCCTATCGCCAGCATCGCCGTATTCTTGTCGCGAGTCTGGTCGGCACAACCGTCGAGTTTTACGATTTCTACATTTATGCAACGGCGGCGGCGCTGGTATTCGGGCCGCTGTTTTTTCCGGCCAGTTCGCCTGCCGCGCAGTTGATGTTGTCATTTATGAGCTTCAGCCTCGCGTTTATCGCACGTCCGTTTGGCGCGGTATTGTTCGGTCATTTTGGCGACCGCATCGGCAGGAAATCGACATTGGTTGCATCGCTGATGCTGATGGGGATATCGACGCTGCTGATTGCATTCCTGCCGACCTATGCAATGGTCGGTTGGGTCGCGCCGCTGCTGCTGTGCATCCTGCGTTTCGGGCAGGGGCTCGGGCTGGGCGGGGAATGGGGGGGCGCGGCGCTGCTGGCGGTTGAAAATGCGCCGCAGGGGTGGCGGGCGCGGTTTGGCATGGTGCCGCAGTTGGGCGCTCCGCTTGGATTTCTTGCCGCCAATGGCTTGTTCCTGCTGATCGGCATGGGCTTGAGTGACGAGGATTTCCTGGCGTGGGGCTGGCGTATTCCGTTTCTGGCCAGCGCCATTCTGGTCGGGCTCGGTTTGTGGGTGCGTCTGAAAATCAACGAAACGCCTGAATTTGCCCAGGCGATGGCGCAGGAGCCGCCTGTGCGGGTGCCGATTGGTGAATTGTTCCGTAATCACGCACTGATCACTTGTGCCGGGACTTTTGCGGTGGTCGCCTGTTTTGCGATTTTTTATCTTTCGACCGCTTTTGCGCTGGCTCACGGCACTACCGACCTGGGGTATGACCGCGAGGTTTTTCTGACTGTCCAGCTTGCCGCGATTCTGTTCCTGGCGGCCGGTATCGTCATCTCGGGCATACGCTCTGACGCGACCAGCGCGGGGCGGGTGTTGGTATGGGGCTGTGCGGCGACGATTGGTATCGGGTTGATATTCGGCCCGCTGCTGGGATCGGGGTCGCTGTGGCTGGTATGGGCAGCATTGTCGCTCGCGCTGTTTGTCATGGGCTTTGTTTATGGTCCGCTCGGCGCGTGGCTGCCGTCACTGTTTCCGCCACGGGTGCGTTATACCGGGATATCCGTCGCGTTCAACGCGGGTGGTATTCTGGGTGGCGCTGCCGCGCCGATTATCGCGCAGGCGCTCAGCCAGAGCGGAGGCACATCGATTGTTGGCCTTTATTTGACGATTGCGGGATTGTTCAGCCTTGGCGGGCTGCTTCTGGCGCGGCGATCCAGCGAGTAGTCTGGATCGATTTGCGCCAGCCAGGCTTATGCTGTTTAGTCTGTAGTCTGGGCTGATGCAGTCTCCGATGACGCCATCCAGCGTATTAATCCGGATTGTCAGAAACCTGCTATAGCAATCCGGCTTGTTTACGACGACTGAAAGCAAACCCTGCCAGACCCAGGAAGACGAGGGTGAGTGAAGCTGGTTCCGGAATTTGCCGTGCTGTTTGTCCTTCTCTCCGCACATTAACGGTTAGCGTGGATTCAAGGAAAAGAAAGTCGCTTCTGTCATCTTGATGGCCGCTGGTAGTGCCGGCGTTTTGCAGCGTGACATTCAGGATGCCGTCATTCAACAGCATATTCCACTCACCTGAAATTGTGGCGGCATACGTTGCACCGCCACTCGTAACCATTTGCGTTCCGAATGATTGCGCATCAAAAATCAGTTGCACCGACTCTGATGCGCTATCCGTGCTCTCATCCTTGAAGCTGAGTGCAATTGAAGCGCTGGTAATGATATCGGTGAGCGGGTTGAAACCGTATGTCCCGTTCCAGAACGCGCCAGCGCCATCCTGATCAGTAATAATGCTGTGAGAAAAACTATATGACAGGTTGTTGCCAAAGGAGATAAGCTTATCGGGGTTTGGATCAACTTTGTCGATAAAAGTCATTGCTGTTGCATTGGCGCTCGTGGCTGCCAATAGAAGTGTTGTTCCGGCAATATAGCCCAATAGCTTGATACTCTTCTTGAAGATAGTCATTTAAGTTACCTCACGCAGTAAATTGTTGTTCCTAAATCAGGAGACAGGGAAATGCTGAACGGAACTTTATTGCAAAACAGTAGGAAAAAATATTGTACTGAGGTGCGCCATGAGAAAATAATATGGGGTATGTGTGCTGCTTCACATCAATGAACAGGACGATTCATGGATACTTATTTTGGCTTATAGAAACAGGACGGCGTTACTGCAGAAGCCTGTCCGGGTTGCGGTGATCGGTAAATATCTCGGACAGCTGTTGGCGGTGCTTGCCATCCTGATGCTGCTGCCACTGCTGGTTTCACTGGTTTTCAACGAATTTGAATTTACCGTTTGCTTTGTCGTCGTCGAAATCCTGCTGCTGTCAGCCGGTCTGCAAACCAATGAAGGTCTTGTGATTTCCGCGCTGGTGCTCGTTTATCCGGCGAGATGGATTAACAAGGGTTTTAACGGATGAGAATGGCATTCGTAGGTGCGAGTTCTGTCGTAATAGCCACAATGCGAACGCTGAGCAAGCAGGGTCATGACATCATCATGGTGGAAATTGACAAGGAGAAAATCGAACGTTTGTCCGAACAGATGGAATGCGGCTTTATTCATGGTGACGGGACGCGTCCGGATATTTTGAAGGAGATCGATCCTGAAAGCACAGAAATCGTTTTCTATTTTACCCACAATGATCAGTCGAACATCATCGCCAGCTTTGTTGCCCGGTCGCTCGGATTTAAAAGAGTCGTCACCAAACTGGAAGATCCGGAATTTGATCATATCGCGGTTGAGCTCGGACTCGAAAGCATCGTGGTGCCGTCGCGAACGATCGCGCTTTATCTCGCGGACATGATTGAAGGGCGCAACATTTTGGAAATCACATCGATCATCAAAGGTGACGCGCGTGTCTACGCATTTGTTGTCCATGAGGAGATGGAAGGCCCCCTGAGCGCGCTGGAATTGCCGGATGCAGGCAGTCACTGAAACTGGCTGATGAAGTTGCTCTGATCAGTCATCAGAAACAACTGAACGATCTGCGGGCGCGGTTCGGTGGTAAAAAACGGCATGCAAATCCGTGATGTTTTTATTCCGGAGCCATTCTCAACAGCGCTTCATGCAGATATTCTGTTGAAATTACGGAAGACAGCGGCGGAATCGGGTATGACGCCGCCTGACCGACACCATGTTATGATTCGCATCAGACATGAATCCGAGGCAGTAGTAACACCGTTTAACCGAATCCACCGCTTTTCAACGCTTTCATCCAATCATTTAAACAGGCCGCTCAGATGTCGAATCAACCGCAACGTACACATACTTATCAGAATCATCACATGGACAGTACGCGCTGGGATTATTTTACGCCGCGCGATGATGATATCGTCATTGCCACATCCTACAAGGCGGGAACAACCTGGGCGCAGGCCATTGTCGCGCACCTGTTGTTTCCGGATGGACGGTTTCCCGCTGCCCCGTTTGAAATGTCGCCGTGGCTGGATATGCGCGTTATTCCGCTCGAAGTTGTCCTGAACGGTTTGCAGGCGCAGCAGCATCGCCGTTTTATCAAGACGCACCTGCCGTTAAACGGTCTTGCGTATACCGAAAAGATCAAGTATCTCTATATCGCGCGCGACGCCCGGGATGTATTCATGTCGCTGTGGAACCATTACAGCGGTATGAAGGAAGAGGTTTTCATGTTGATGAATCACCTGCCGGGCAGGGTGGGGGAGGAACTTCCGCCGCCGCCGGACAATATTCATACTTTCTGGAAAAACTGGATAACACGCGGTGCGTTTGCGTGGGAAAGCGACGGCTGGCCGTACTGGTCGCATCTGTCGAATGTTCAATCCTGGTGGGATTTTCGTCATTTGCCCAATATCGCGCTGTTTCACTACAGCGACATGCTGGCGGATACCGAACGGGAAATTCGTCGCATGGCGGCATTTCTCGAAATAGAGATTCCTGACAACGGCTGGGATGCGATCCTCAAAGCTGTTTCCTTTGACACCATGAAGCAGCAAGGCGAATTATATACACCCGGCGGTGGACAATTCTGGAAAGAAGGTGCGAAAACTTTTCTGTACAAAGGCACCAACGGGCGCTGGCGTGAGGTGCTTTCCGCTGAAGAACTGACGCTTTATGATACTGCCTGTGACAAGGCGCTGACCGACGAATGCCGTCACTGGCTTGAGCATGGCGGACAGAGCTGATTTAAATCCATCGAATTGGATTTAAATCACTATTTTAAAGCGGATTATTTTATTGATTTATTACAAAATGCCATGATGTGTCACAAAACTGTCATCAAATTTATATAACATTATCCATCAGCGATACTGCAGAAAGTTTTTGTTTAAGATTTCTGTGGATATTTGACAAGTGAAAAATGCGATGGAGTTGTTTGATGTCAATAACCGTTCTGGTCGTGGAAGATGAGCCTGCAATTCAGGATTTAATTTCATTTAATTTAAAAAAATCAGGACTTACGCCAATCTGTGCAAGCAATGCCGAACAGGCTACCGTAATGATCAATAATGTTTTGCCGGATCTTGTTTTGCTTGACTGGATGCTGCCGAACATGAGCGGTCTGGAGTTCGCACGTCAATTACGTCGTAACACACGTACACAGGTTATACCCATTATCATGCTGACCGCGCGCATCGAACTGGAAGACAAAATTTCAGGACTGGAAGCAGGCGCCGACGACTACATTACCAAGCCATTTTCCCCGCGGGAATTGACCGCACGTATTAAAGCCGTACTGCGCCGCCGTATTCCGGAAATTTCAGACGAAGTCATCGAGGCCGGAGGACTCAAAATTGATCCTGTTACGCATCGCATTCTGGCGTATCTTGATGATTCATGTTCCAGATATACGGAGATCAAACTCGGCCCCACCGAATTCCGTTTGTTGCATTTTCTCATGGCGCATAAGGAACGCGTTTATACGCGCACACAACTTCTCGATCGTATTTGGGGGGATCATGTGTTTATCGAAGACAGGACCGTTGATGTTCATATCCGGCGGTTGCGCAAAGTGCTGGAAAAAGTGCAAAAGGATGATCTTGTGCAAACGGTCAGAGGAACAGGTTACCGTTTTTCGAGTGAAAATGTGGCGCATAGCGAGGAATAGTTCGGCGACAAATTCAATGCGTTTGCAATGATTGGATCAGTTTCTGGAGATGCAGTACACGATCTTTCACATCCGGTATGTGAATCTGAATTTTAAGCCGATCAGGACCGGCGAGTGAATATGCACGGTTGCTTTGTATCAGCTGGATGATTTTTGCGTGATCGATCGGTGGATCAGGCTTAAACTGCACCTGAATGTTTTCCGCATGCGCGTCAATACGGATGATACCCAATGGCTTGGCGGCAATCCGTAGTCGATGACTGTCCAGCAAGGCTCTTGCGGGATCAGGTAATAAGCCGAAACGATCAATCAGTTCACTTTGCATGTCATCGAGTTGTTCGTCTTTCGTACAATTGGCCATGCGCTTATACAAAACCAGACGTTCGTGAATATCCGGGCAGTAGTTTTCCGGCAGCAGGGCAGGGACGTGCAGATTGATTTCAGTGGCGATGCCCAGCGGGTGCTGCATATCGGGTTCGCGACCCGCTTTCAGGGACTGGATTGCGGTATCCAGCATAGCGCTGTATAAACTGAAACCGATTTCCTGCATTTCGCCACTTTGTGATTCACTCAGGACTGCGCCGGCGCCGCGAATTTCCAGATCATGCATGGCCAGGTAAAAGCCGGAGCCGAGTTCTTCCATCGCCTGTATCGCTTCCAGTCGTTTTTTTGCCTGTGCATTCAGTGATTGTTCATCCGCTACGAGCAGATAAGCGTAAGCCTGGTGATGTGAACGGCCGACGCGGCCGCGCAGCTGATGCAGTTGCGCAAGACCGAATTTGTTGGCGTTGTTGATGATGATGGTGTTGGCGCTCGGTATATCTATACCGGTCTCAATGATGGTTGTGCACAGCAGTATATTAAACCGCTGTTGATAGAAATCGCGCATTACATGTTCCAGATCGCGCTCATGCATCTGTCCGTGTGCGATATTAATCCTCGCCTCGGGTAATAATTCGGACAGCTTGCTCTGCATATGCTGGATGGTGCTGACTTCATTATGCAGGAAGTAAATCTGTCCGCCGCGCTTCAGTTCGCGCAGACAAGCCTCGCGTATGATTCCCAGTGAGAAATTGCTGACAAAGGTTTTGATCGCCAGCCGCCGCTGCGGTGCGGTGGCGATAATGGAAAAATCGCGCAAACCTTCAAGAGACATTGCCAGAGTGCGGGGAATCGGCGTTGCGGTCAGCGTCAGTACATCCACTTCGGCGCGCAGTTTTTTGAGCTGCTCTTTCTGGCGTACGCCAAAGCGGTGTTCCTCGTCAATGATGACCAAGCCGAGTTGCTTGAATTGAACGGTTTTCTGAAGCAGTTTGTGTGTGCCGATGACAATATCGATCTGACCCTGAGCCAGTTCCTGCAGTGTTCTATTCTGCTCTTTGGCTGAGCGGAATCGCGACAGTTCGGCGATTTTTACCGGCCACTGACCGGCAATCAGACCGAAACGATCCGAAAAATTCTGGAAATGCTGTTCAGCCAGCAGCGTGGTGGGAACCAGTACCGCAACCTGTTTGCCATCGGCTACTGCAACAAAAGCCGCGCGTAAAGCAACTTCGGTTTTACCAAATCCGACATCGCCGCAGATCAAACGATCCATCGGTTTATCGGAAATCAAATCTTCAATAACGGATTTGATGGCAACAGCCTGGTCAGCCGTTTCCTCGAAACCGAATCCTTCGGCAAAAGCTTCATAATCATGCTGATTCAGACTGAAAGCATGACCTTGCCGCGCCGCACGCTGTGCATATAAATTGAGCAATTCGGCGGCAGTATCACGCACCTGTTGCATGGCCTTGCGTTTGGCTTTGTCCCATTGACTGCTGCCCAGTCTGTGTAATGGCGCTGATTCAGGCGCTGCGCCGCTGTAACGTCCAATCAGATGCAATTGAGACACAGGGACGTATAATTTGTCGCCGCTTTCATATTCCACCGATAAAAATTCACTGAGCTCGCCTTGTTCGCCTTCGCCAAGATCCATGCTGACCAGTCCCAGATAACGGCCTATGCCATGCTGTTCGTGAACCACCGGGTCGCCTGGTTTGATTTCAGACAAATCGCGCAGGATATTATCGGTTGATGTGGCTTTGCGTGACTCCCTCTCACGCCGTCCATGAACATGCGTTACGTATAATTCAGTTTCGGTTATGCAGGCCAGTTTGTCATCGTCCAGAATGAATCCATTACTCAATGGCGATGCGCATAACATCAAGGATTCAGTACTGGCGAGAAACTGCGCGTAACTTTCGCAGATGAGCGGATGCAGGTGATATTGACCGAGGTAGTCGGCCATCAACTCCCGCCTGCCTATGCTCTCGGCATTGATTAATATCCGGCCGCCGTTACCGGTAAAGCGATGAATGAAAGCAGTCAATTTTTCCAGCGGGTTTTCGGCATGACGATTAACCTGTACATCAGGTAATCGTTGGGTGTTAAAGATGGATACGGTGTCCTGATCTTTTTCGCTGACTGGCAGAATTTCGACGCGTGGATAGGACTTGAGTCTGTTAAAGAATACATCGGACGGAAGAAAGAGTTCCTCCGGTGGTAGCAGGGGGCGATCAAGGTCGGCGCGTAATAATTGATAACGGGATTGTGTATCACGCCAGAATTCATCCAGCGCCGGGCGCACATCCCGATGCAGACAGATAAGCGTATTATCAGGCAGATAATCAAAGAGTGTTGCGGTCTGCTCGAAAAACAAGGGGAGGTAATATTCTATTCCGGCTGGAGCAATACCGTTGCTGATATCTTTATAAATCTGTTTCTTGGTGGGATCGCCTTCAAATTTTTCGCGAAATTTGCTGCGGAAACAGGCGCGGCCTTTTTCATCCAGTGGAAATTCACGCGCCGGCAGGAGTCTGATGTCATTGACCGGATAGATGCTGCGTTGTGTATCGACATCAAAAGTACGAATTGTATCAATTTCGTCATCCATTAAGTCGACGCGGAAAGGCACCGCACTGCCCATTGGAAACAGATCAATCAGTCCGCCGCGAACGCTGTATTCTCCGGGTGACAAGACCTGTGAAACATGCGCGTAGCCTGCCAGCGACATCTGAGCGCGCAATGCATGAATATCGAGCCGTTCCCCCTTTGTTAGAAATAAAGTATGCGCGGCCAGATATTCGCGCGGCAGGATGCGATACAGCGATGTAGTCAATGGTGCAATCAACAGATCGCAGGATCGGGTCATTACCTGATACAAGGTTGCCAGACGCTCCGAAACAAGGTCGTGATGCGGAGAGAAAATGTCGTAAGGCAATGTTTCCCAGTCGGGTAACAAGTGAACTGATAATTCCGGCGCAAAAAAAGGTATTTCTTCCATCAGTCGTTGTGCATCCAGCGCGTTTGCGGCGATGATGGTGACCGGTTTCCGGCGCTGGGCTAATTGCGCAAAATACAGTGCGTCGCTGGAATCGAAGGAAAAAGACAATCTGGTTATGGAAGAAGAAAAAATAAACTGTTGTGACATTTGAGTAATACCTGGACGGCGCCTGCGACAGGCTGAAATAATGGCGGCCAACTAAAGCCGCGTATTATAGGACATTTCTAGGCTTCTATTCTTTCGTTGTCAGAATTTTACTATAGAGCATTTTTAGGCTTCTATTCTTTCATTGTCATAATTTTACAAAATGTATACTTTTTTCATGAAATAAATTTCATGACAATGCACACCCATGAATGATACTGGCACAGCTCGAACAGATACTTTACACGAAGCGGAAATGTCAATTAAAGACAAGTTGATTGACATGATTCACAACCATCCCGATTTACCGACACTGGGAAGCTCCATCGCTCAGGTTGTCCAGCTGGCCTCCTCGGATAATCAATCGCTGGCGCGATTGACTAATTTCATTCTTTCTGACCCTTCACTTGCTTTGAAGTTACTCCGTTTGGCCAATTCAATCGCTTACCGCGCCACGGCAAGAACGGTTACGAGCATTTCCGGAGCAATTCAGCTGCTTGGTATGGACACTGTGAAGGCATGTGCGTTGGCATTGTTGTTAGTCGATAAAATGCCGCGCAAACATGCCAGTGCGGTACGTACCGAATTGATGATTGCGCTGTCTGCCAGCCTGATAGGTCGTAATCTGGCTAAACGCAGTTTGTTTCCCAATGCTGAGGAAGTGGCTGTGGCAGCCTTGTTTAAAAATATGGGCAGATTCATTCTGGCTGTCTATGATGACGAGTTGTATCGGGTGATAATGAAATTGACAATGAGAAAGGATTATACCGAGTCAAGAGCATCGCTGGAGATACTCGGGTGTACATTTAGCTGGCTTACTGATTATGCACTGCGGGCATGGCATATTCCGGATCCAATCATACAGGCGATGAAACTTATGCCGGGCAGAGTCCTGAAATCGCCTAAAAATCGTGGTGAGTGGATGCAGCAGGTTACTGAGTTCAGTAATGGTGCGGCACTAATGACGCTTAAGGATACGGCATCGCAGACAAACCCAAGGGCTGAAGAGCTGCTTGATCGTTTTGGCGGCGCTTTGGGCATTGATGCAGCAAAGCTTCGGAACATCGTGAATGAGTCAGCCGAGCAGCTCCGCAGCATAAGCGCTTATGCCAGGGAAATCGCACAATACGATGATGAAAATACTGATCAATCGCCAGCAGGTCGTAACAGAAAAAATGGATTGACCGCGGTAGCCGATGATACAGACCTGTGGATTAACCAGACAGCCGATTGTAGTAATAACCGCAAGCCGGCGAATGCGGCGGATCTGCTGCTGGCGGGTGTGCAGGAAGTCACGGAATTGCTGGCTTCAAAGCAATACAATGTCAATACGTTGTTGATGCTGGTTCTTGAAATCTATTACCGCAGTCTGGGTTTCCAGTTTGTTACTGTCTGTGTCAAGGATGTTCGGACCAATCAATTTCGAGCGAGAAATTCTGTAGGACCGAATCATCAAGATACACAAAAGGGTTTTATTTTTCTGGATTCGGCTGGGTCAGATCTGTTCAGCATAGCGATGCAGCGGAATGTGGATTTGGCGATATCGGATGCAACGGAACCAAAAATCCGCAATGCGCTGCCAATCTGGCATAGACGGTTATTACCCGATACTAAAAGTTTTATGATTTTGCCACTGGTTCTGCAGAACAAGCCTATCGGCCTGATCTATGCAGATCGTCCGGTGATAGCGCATGAAGACATTACCGCCGAAGAAATGAAATTGATCAAGGCGTTAAAAGCAAATGTACAGATTACATGTCATGTGTAAGCGCTGGAATGGCTAATAGCGTTATGAAAATGACGCCGTTACTCTGTTCTGGTGTGGGAAGCCAGACAGGCGTGCCGGAAAGCGATGAGGGTTTTTTCGGCGCATCCCAGAACTGTTTTTGCTGGATATTTCTTTTTCTTTTTGTCAATTACGCCAGGGGACAGGCCGGTCAATAGACTAATCCCTTCGGTCACATGTTTCATCGTGTAGATATGGAATCTGCCTTGCCTGGCGGCATTAACCACATTGTAGTCGAGCATAAGATGGCGCTGGTTCTGGCAGGGGATCAGCACGCCCTGTTCACCCGTCAGTCCGCTGTTTTTGCAAATGTTGAAAAAACCTTCTATTTTTTCGTTAATGCCGCCGACCGGAAGTACATCACCGTACTGATTCATTGCGCCGGTAATTGCTATGCTTTGTTTGACAGGAATTCTCGACAGGGAAGAAAGCAGTGCGAAAAATTCGGCGCAGGATGCTGAGTCGCCTTCAATCATCGAATATTCCTGTTCAAAAACAATTGATGCGCTCAAAGCAATCGGAGCCAGATGCGCAAATAATGCCGAAAGATAGTTCTGCAGAATGAGTACGCCTTTATCGTGGATCGGCCCTGACATATTGACTTCATGAGCGATATTGAGCAGCCCGTCTTCGCCGGCAAAAGTATGCGCTGTAATGCGTGCCGGTGTGCCAAAGCGGTGATCGCCCATATCAATCTGGGTAATGGCGTTCAGTTGTCCCGTTTCTTCACCTTGCAGCGCGATCATAATGTCGCCGTCGGTGATGGCTTCCTGCAGCCATTGATCAGGATAGTTATGGCGTAAGGTGCGCGCTTCCAGTGCGGCGGCGATATCAATACATTCAACCAGATTGCCATTTCTTACAGTGCATAATGCGGCGCTTTCCAGGATCAGCATTTCCGTGCGTGCAAAGATGGCGCTTTGCTGTGTCTGGTCATCAACTTCGCGGTGGGATTCTTCCAATAAACGCGCAACGGCTTCGGCAGTGAAATGCGGCAGTTTCTTTGACTTGCAGATATGTGCAACAAAAATTGACGAGGCATAATACGTTTCAGGGCTGGATTTGAAGCTGTCGGCAAAGTCGACCTTGACGCGGAAGCGGCGAATGAATTCAGGATCTTCTTCCTGCAAAAAATAAAAATCTTCACGGGAGCCGACTAACACGACTTTAACGTCGATGTTGACTGCCTCCGGTATGATCGGCGCCGGTATGCTTGCAGTCAGGACAGGTGTCTGCTCTTCGATCTGCAGCCGGTTACAGCGTAAAAACCGGTGCAGTTTTGTCCACACGGCAGCGTCGGTTAATAAATCATTCAAATGCAGCATGATGAAACCGCCGTGTGCTCTATGAAAACTGCCTGCACGGATACGCATGAAATCGGCTTTTGCCTGTTCATATTCAAACGGATAGTCGATGCTACCGAATAAGGTATGCATCAGCGGGTTATCTTCGAGAATAACCGGCGCACCGGACAGTGCATGATTGTCTACAACCAGATTGATCTGGTAGCGCGACAGCACCTGCCCCAGTTCATTTTGCCGTTTTTCGTCTTTCTCGTGGTTCGTTTCGAACAGAGACAAATTATCCAGAACATCCTGGACGATTTGATTGAAATAGGTTTTTAATTGCGCCTCGGTGTTTATTTTACGCAGCAGGTTGTCACGTATTCTTTTTATTTCTTGGTTTAATACTGGCTTGATCGTATTGCGCTTCAATGTCATTACAGCGGTACTTCGTTCGCTGTCGATACGCTTGATCTCTTCAAAAAAATCGATAATTGCGGCATGCAGCTGCTGTTCGGCCTGATCAATTTCTGTCCGGCGTGTTTTGGGCAGTTTGAATAAACTGTCTTCAGTTAAGATTTTCCCTTTATCGTCGAGCAGCGTAAAGACAATCTGGTCAGCTTCGCGGCGAATTGAGAAATTGCGTTTTTCAGCAAATGCATCGAGTCTGGCATAGTATTTTGCTTCAGTGTCATTGAATTTTTTCAATAGCTGTTCATGCTTGATTTTAAAGCTTTGACCACCCAGGCAGCGTGTGATTTCGTCAGGCAATGATTTCGTAAAGTGCAACAGACACTGGCGCAGCTGGCGTCCTTGCCCCGCGGGTAAATACAAAGCGAGTGGATTTTCTGGGGAGACGAAATTATACAAATAGCATAAATCCGGAGGCGGATTACGCTTTGCAGCTGCGCTGATCATGGCCTGATGCAATAACGACGAACGGCCGCTGCCCGCTTCGCCCAGTACGAATAAATGATAATCGGATTGCTGCATGGTAAGCCCAAAGTGAGCAGCCTTTTCTGCGCGTTCCTGGCCGATCCATGAAAGCGGACATTGTTCCAGCGTGGATGTGTTTTTGAATCCGAGCGAATCAGGATCGATTTGAATGCGTAACTCAGCGGGTTTTAATGATTGTGCAGACATTTGAGATAAAGATAAACTATTGATTGATTTTTAACTGTTTTTTTTCGCTGATGTTCAGTCAATGCCCAGGAAGCCGCCTGATTGATGATTCCAAAGCTGCGCATAGAGCTGATTATTGGCGATCAACTTGGCATGGGTACCCTGTTCGACGATCCGTCCTTGATCGAAAACAATGAGGCGATCCATGGCGGCGATCGTGGACAAGCGATGCGCAATGGCGATGACGGTTTTTCCCTGCATGAGTTGATATAGGTTTTGCTGGATGCCCGCTTCCACTTCAGAATCAAGCGCAGAGGTGGCTTCATCCAGCACCAGTATCGGCGCATCCTTTAATAATACTCTGGCAATGGCGATGCGCTGCCGCTGACCTCCGGAAAGTGTCACGCCGCGCTCGCCAACATGCGCATCATAACCCGTGCGGCCTTTGATGTCTTTTAAAGCCAGAATGAAGTCATGCGCGTGGGCTCTTTTCGCTGCGTCGATCATCTGCGTTTCCGTTGCATCCGGTTTGCCAAACAGTATATTGTCACGCACAGAACGATGCAGCAGCGATGTGTCCTGGGTAACCATGGCGATATTACTGCGCAGACTATCCTGGGTGACATTGCGAATATTCTGCCCGTCAATGGTTATTGCGCCGCGCTGAATATCATAAAAACGTAATAACAGGTTAACGAGTGTGGATTTTCCTGCTCCGGAGCGGCCGACGATACCCACTTTCTCGCCAGGCTCAATATTGAAATCCAGATCATAAAAGATCCAGGATGTGTTTTTCCCATTTGGCGTGGTGACGGAATCATCCGCATGATATGAGAAGGATACTTTGTCGAACTGTATCGCGCCGCGCGTAACTTTTAATGTCTCTGCATTTGCAACATCTTTGACGCTTTGCGTATTCGACAGCGTATTGAGGCCATCCTGAACCGTTCCGATATTTTCAAACAGCGTATTGACTTCCCACATCACCCAATGTGACATGCCGGTCAAACGAATTGCGAGACTCATGGCGATCGCAATTGCGCCGGGGCCGATGGCCTGATCCATCCATAATACAATGCCAAGAACACAGGTTGCGAATACAAGCAACATATTGATTATCCAGACGCATATATTCAATCCGGTTGCCAGACGCATTTGTGGATGCACGGTATTCATGAATTCCTGCATACCGGTTCTGGCATAGGATGACTCTCGGTCGCTGCTGGAGAACAGCTTTAAAGTGAGGATGTTGGTATAGCTGTCGACAATGCGTCCTGTCATCAGGGAGCGGGCGTCTGCCTGTAATGTGGAAATGCGTTTGAGTTTTGGAACAAAGTATGACAGTGCGCTGATATATGCCATCAGCCACACCAGCAGCGGAAAGCATAAGCGCAGATCGGCATCAGCAACGAGCAGCAGGGTCGTTATAAGATAGACTGTGACGAACAGGATGACATCCAATAGTTTCATAACAGTTTCACGCACTGACAGCGCTGTCTGCATGACTTTTGTGGCAATGCGCCCGCTGAATTCGTGCTGAAAAAAAGCGTAGCTCTGGCTGAGCAGGTAGCGGTGCGCCAGCCAGCGTATCCGCATTGGAAAATTACCCATGAGTGTCTGTTGAATTACCAGGGAATGCAATGACACGATAACCGGGATGAACACCAGTATGAAGAACGTCATGGCCAGCAGGCGCGGCCATTCGGTTGCAAAAAATTGCGCGGTGTTCTGTTCTGTCAGCCAGTCGACCATCTGCCCCAGTATGGCATAAAGCATGGCTTCGCTGATGGCAAGGCAAGTCGTCAGAAAAGCCATCAAAATCAGATAAGGCTCTATTCCGCGCATATAGTGGCGGCAGAATTGATAAAGTCCTTTTGGGGGTTCGGATGGATGTTCGGGCGGGAAGGGGGTTATCAGTCGTTCAAAAAAACCGAACATAGGGGCGCCTCTAAAAATTCAGAGTTTTAAACAAGATGAGGCGCGAACAAAAAATATTGACGCGGCATATGATTGATATGTAAGTAAATATCTTTTGTGGACAATGACGTCTTGTAACAAAATATGGATTTTTAGAGATGCCCATAGGTCATTCAACCTATAGACATCATCGTATGATTCGCCAGCTGGACTAAGAACATTGTCTGAATTTTTTCTTTGATACATGTCGTTAATCTTTTATGATAACGATCAATCGAAGTTATTAGGTTCAGGCATGCGACAGGACTTTAGCCGGTGCTGAGACGTTCGAATATTCGAAAGCCTGCAACATAGGTACCGATCGCCGAACCCAGCGTGGACAGAATGAAGATCAGTAAAATGCGTGTGACCTGATTGTTCCACCACCCTTTTAATGTTGTTGTATCACTGCGTAAGCGATTAAAATCGCCAACTGTGGGTTTGCGTAAATAAATTTCTACTGTCGCGACAACCATCCCGGCGCCTATCGTCGGATTCAATGAAGTCAGCGGTGCGGCGCAAAAGGCAGTCAGTACCGTCAAAGGGTGCGCCATGGCAATAGCAGCGCCCAGCGCTGACAGCCCGCCATTAATCAAGATCCAGTCCAGAATCATGGCTGTTCCGATTTCCGGGCTGCGTGCGAAACCGATAAAAAAGCCGGTCAGAATCAGTAGTACTATTATCCAGGGTAAGTATTTAAACCAGTTCGAGGTCTCAGGTACCCTGTCCAGTTCGGTAATGGTATCGTCAGGATTGTTGATATGTCTGTTTTCCAGTTGATACTGCATGCCTTTCATATGGCCGGCGCCAACAACTGCAAGTATATGCTGGTAATTACTCTCCCGACTTTCCTTAATCAACCGGGCGGACATATATTGATCACGTTCGGTGATTAAAGGCTTGAATAAATCCTTTTCATCTTCGGCAAACTGCGAGAAGCTGCTTTCAAGTACATCACCTTCTTTTAGCTTTTCAATTTCAGCTTCGCTGAATTTTTCCTTGCTGATAACGCTGCTGATCAGTCCGCTGAATAATCCTATACGCTTCCACCATGGAACATTATGATATATGCGCTTAAGTGTTGTGCCGATTTCCCGGTCGATCAAAAGCACCGGGAGTTTTGCGGCTTGCGCATCGCTAATCGCCACGCGCATTTCGGCGCCGGGTTCAATGTTGAATTGTTCAGCCATGCGCTGTTGAAAAGCGCCGAGCGCCAGATTGGCCGCAATCATGCTGGCTTGGCCTTTTCTGATGACCTGAAACAAATCCATTTTCGCCATGGCGTCGGGATCAACTATCGCTTTGTGGCGGCTCGGACATAATTCAACGGCCACCGCGTCATATGTTCCAGAAGCGATCAATTCCTGAACTTTATCCGCGCTTGCTCTGGAAACATGGGCTGTACCAAGAATAGTGATACTACGATTATCCATTGTAATGGTTTTAGTCGGTTCTATAGCCGCGCTATTTTTTAGGGCACAATCTTGGCCGGATAATTCTAACTTTGTCATAAAGGATATGATTGTTGACTGATCTATCTGGATGTTCTATCTAATCCGGGATTGAGGTACTGGTGAAAAAATAGAAAGGTTAGCTGTAGTAAAAAACTCATGTGCTTAAGACATATGAATATGACTTATTTCGATCCAAAACCGAATAAATGCATGTCAGCTGCACCCACTCATGGCAAACCACCATTGTACGGTATTTAAGTTGTGTGTGAAGATTTTTGACGAGGCCCTTTTAATCCCTGCTACCCAGTAGGGATTTTTTTAGATCAATGCTGATTGTATTGATATTTGAATAGGTGTTAATCAATCACCATGACGGGTCTAATGGCGAGACGCTGCTGTATCGTATTAGCAGCCTGCTGTGCCATTGCCAGATTGGTATAGGGGCCGGCATGGATTTTAAACAGACCATCCTTTTTTCTGATGCCTACTGTTTTTCCCAGCGATGGAAGTCTTTGCTGGATCCGGGTCAGATAATTCCGCGCATTATGTACAGTAGCAAAAGCACCGAGTTGAAGATACGTTTCAGCAGAACTGCTTTGTCTTTCGTCAGTTACGGGCTTCCGGGCAGGTATGGCTGCAGCGATTTGCTGATTTTTGTACTCGTTCGGTATGATGGATTCAACAATGACTTCGCCACTGCCGCCCTCGATAATGCTGAGTTTGTGCGCTGCAGTGTAGGATAAATCAATGAGGCGATCCGAAAGAAACGGTCCGCGGTCGTTAATGCGTACAATGACGGACTTGCCATTATTAACATTAGTCACGCGTGCATAACTCGGCAGTGGCAGTGTCGGGTGCGCCGCAGTCATCTCGTACATGTCATAAAATTCGCCCGATGCAGTAGGATTGCCATGATAGCGTCGCCCATACCACGAAGCCGTACCTCGTTTCTTATAAGGCTGAAGCGAGGTCATTGGGGTAAAAGATTTTCCCATTGCTTCATAAGGGCGCATATTAATTTCACGCAGCGGCTCAAATTTGGGTACGGCATCAGGAATTGCATCAAGATTGCTGGGCGGATTATCTCCCGGGCCGTCATCAAGGTAGTAACCGCCGTTCTGGAGTGCCGTTTTTTGATTGGAAGTGCCGGTTGCTTCGAGTTGATCTAATGTATTGAATTGCGATGTACTGGCGCAGCCTGATAAAGAAAGAAATACTACAGGTGCTACTATTTTTGTAATGACAGTTGACAGCGAAGGAAGTATGTTTCTATGTATCGAAAGTTTTTTCATCATGTTTTTACCAATTTAGGATGTGTTTGTATACTCATTAAAATACCAAAACCGAGTAACATGGTTACCATGGCTGTTCCACCGTAGCTGATTAACGGCAGCGGTACGCCGACGACCGGCAGAATGCCGCTCACCATGCCCATATTGACAAATATATAAGTACAGAATGTAAGCGTAATGGAACCCGCTATAAGTCTTGTAAACTGTGTCGAAGCATTTGCTGTAATAATCATGCAGCGTCCGATGACAATTAAATAAAGCAATAATAATAGAGAATTACCAATTAAGCCAAATTCTTCTGAAAATACCGCAAAAATAAAATCTGTACTTTGCTCCGGCAAAAAGTCCAATTGCGCCTGTGTGCCTTTTTGCCAGCCTTTGCCAACAACGCCGCCTGAACCGATTGCTATTGATGATTGAATGATATGATAGCCTGCACCCAAGGGATCCTGGGAAGGGTCGAGCATTGTTAAAACACGCCGACGCTGATAATCATGCATAAATGACCAAAGTACCGGAATACAGGCCAACGCGGAAAGCAGCAACCCGCAGATAACGCGCCAGGACAAGCCTGCAAGAAACAAAACATAAAAACCGCTGACAGCAATGAGTAAAGCTGTACCCAGATCGGGCTGGCGTAAAATCAGCAGGACGGGCAGAATCAATATGATTGTAGCGCCGACGTACTCTTTCAGGCGCAATGTAATTTCATTTTTATCAAAATACCAGGCCATCATCAGCGGTACAGCAATTTTCATTATTTCGGAAGGCTGAATGCGTGTGATGCCGATATTCAGCCAGCGGCGTGCACCATTATGTATTTCGCCAAACAGCGCCACGCCAATTAGCAATATCAATCCAATCAAATACAAGGGCAAAGCCAGGCGCATGATTTGTTGCAAGGGTATATTGGCCACCAGCCACATAACGGACAGCGCTACACAAATATGTAAAGCCTGCTTGCCGATCCTGGTGATATCACTCCCTGTTGCGCTATACAGCGTGAATAAACCTATAGTCATCAGAAGAAGCAGGCCAATCAACAGGAATTTGTCAATATAGCGCGTCAGATAGTACCAGAGTCTACCTGGATCAAACGCTGATGATTTAAAGTCAGAATCGGATATGCTGGCCATGATTAGCTAATGGAGGTGATCATGCGAATGATCATGACGGGTTGCTTTTACTATTTTGGCTTCTTTGGATTCCGGCAGCTTGCCGAGCAGATAATAATCGAATATTTGCCTTGCAAGCGGCGCGGCTGTAGAGCCACCGCCGCCGCCATTTTCAACCAGCACCGATAACGCAATGACCGGATTTTCAGCAGGTGCGTAGGCGACAAACATGGCATGATCTCGATGGTGTTCGGCTATTAAATCCGCCCTGTAGCGCTCATTTTGTTTGATTCCAATAACTTGTGATGTGCCGGTTTTGCCTGCAAAAGCATAACCTGCGCCTGCAGCTGCGTTTGCTGCCGTGCCGCCTGGTCGGGTGACATCGACCAGCGCTCTATGTACGAGATCCATATGCCTTGGATTGTGGTCGACAGTATATAACAGTTTTTTTTCCAGTTCTTTTTCATAGCCTGTCTGGAGATTAATGATCTTTTTACCCAGATGCGGCTGGTAAGCCTTTCCACGATTGGCGATAATGGCTGTCGAAAACGCCAGTTGCAGCGGAGTTGCTAAAACGTAACCTTGGCCGATTCCTACGGAAATCGTATCACCAGCATACCATTTTTGGTTAAAGCGGCGCATTTTCCATTCTTGCGATGGCAACAGGCCATCGACTTCACCGAAAATATCAATACCCGTTTTATGTCCCAAGCCATAGCGCTGAATATAGTTATGTATGCGATCTATACCCATATCATGCGCGAGGCTGTAATAATAAGTGTCGCATGAAACAACGAGTGATTTGTGCAGATCGACTCGGCCATGACCGCCTACTTTCCAATCGCGATAACGCCGTTCTGATCCCGGCAGTCTAAAGAAACCGGCATCACTAATCGCATACCCCGGGGAGCGGAAGCCTAATTCCAGTGCCGCAAGCGCCATAAAAGGCTTGAATGTTGACCCTGGTGGATAGACACCGCGCAAAGCACGATTGTTAAGAGGGCGGTCAAATGCGTTATTTAACTGATTCCAGTTTGCGTGATCGATGCCGCCTACAAACAGATTGGCATCAAAACCGGGTTTGCTGACAAAAGCGAGCACTTCGCCATTATTTGGATCGATCGCCACGAGTGCGCCGCGGCGATCGCCAAAGGCCTCGTCAACCATTTTCTGCAGATCGATATCCAGTGTGAGTATCAGATTATTGCCGGATACGGGCGGCGTACGAGATAGAACCTGAATTGAACGACCGGCCACATCGGTTTCAACTTCCTCAAAGCCGGTTATGCCATGCAATTCTTTTTCATAACTTTGTTCGATGCCGATACGTCCGATAAAATGTGAGCCGCGATAATTATCCAGTTCATCCTCGGCTTCCAGCTGTTCAAGATCTTTGTCACTAATTCGGCTGATATAGCCGACAACATGTGCCGCGAGCTCGCCATAGGGGTAATAGCGCATTATGCGTGCCTGGATTTCGATACCTGGAAAACGATAACGGTTTGCGGCAAAGCGCGCAACTTCCTCATCAGTCAGTCGATTGCGTATTGGAAGGCTTTTGAACCGCCTGTTCTCGCGCATGAGCTTCCTGAACTGCTCAAGATCTCTGGGGGTAATTTCAATAATTGTCGCAAGCTCTTCTAAAGCAGACTCAAGATCAGAAACTTTGTTCGGTGTGATTTCCAGGGTATAAGTTGAAAAATTCTGCGCCAGTATTTTACCATTACGGTCGAGAATAAGACCACGGTTGGGTACCAGAGGCATAATCGTAATGCGATTAGCTTCCGCCAGCGTATGATAATGGTCGCGCTGTGTAACTTGCAGATAGAAAAAACGGGCGAACAGTATCAAAAAAAGCAGAATGATAAATACGGCACTGACCATCAATCGCTTGCGAAACTTGTAGAGTTCGAGCGGATGATTTCTGAGTTCTACATTTTGTGTCATCGTGTGTCGTCGTTCCTGGATCTGAGTGGCAGGCTGAGCATGTAAGATAATACGGGCCAGAGCAAGGCACCGGTCAAGGATGGCAGATAAAAATGCCAGCCTGGAAAATTAGCATCATTGAACATAGTGATCAGAATCTGAAGCGTTTGCATAACGATAAGTATCAGGCCAATTTGTGGAGCCTGTTTCATTAAACTGAAAATTCTGATCCGACGCCGAAATACAGAAGCCAGGTACACCACAGTGCAATATACCATGGCATTATGCCCCAGGATGCCAGCATGATGAACATCCATCATCAGGCCCGCGCAAAAGGCCAGCGTCATTCCTAAACGCTGTGGCTGATTGATGCGCCAGTAGAGTATGATCAGGGCCACAAAATCGGGCCGTAATGTAAGTAATAATGCATTAAGCGGAATGAAATTCAGAATAAGCGCAGCGGCCAGTGTCAGTAAAACATAGCCTGTCTTGGCCGGAATCAGCATTTCCTGATCCAGATATTGACTGGAAGCTTTTTTTGTACCATTGAGGATTATTGATTTCAATGTCTGACAGCCTCGGTTTGTTTTTCCTGTTGATTGGATAGCGCGGATGTTGGCGGTGAAAGAGACAGGATAAGCACCTGCCGGTTACGATCGACGCCGGCGACCGGTGTTCCCGTAATTTGCGCAAAATGATCCGCTGAATGGCGCTTGATGTCTTTTATAACCGCTACCGGCAGTCCCCTGGGATATACGCCGCCGATGCCCGATGTGACAAGCAGGTCACCGGTTCGAATATCCGTGTTGACCGACAGGTAACGTAATTCGATTTCGTTGTTTTTGCCGGTGCCGGAGATTACGGTACGAACATTATTGCGTACAATTTGTATTGGCACTGAGTGATCCCGGTCAGTAATCAGCGTAACTTCGGCTGTCGCGGGATAAATTCTCGTGATCTGCCCGATTACACCTTTGTTATCAATTACGACTTGTCCGGCGCGGATATCATGTAAGCTGCCTTTATTGATTATGATTTTATGACTGAACGGGTCGCGCGGCGTATACAGTATTTCTGCCATAACGGCTTTGGTGGATGTTTTGGTTTCAATCGTGTTGACTGCGCCAAGCAGTTTGCGCAAATGTGCATTTTCGGCTTCCAGTGCGTTCAGGCGTAACAGTTTTTCGCTGTCGTGCAGGTAGCGTTTTCTGAGATAGGTATTTTCTTCAACGATATGCATATTGCCAATAGATTCCCGAATAATATCCTGGGCTCTGATGGGAAAGAGTGCGGCTTGCTGTAATGGATAGATTATGATAGCGATAGTCTGGCGAAGCTCCGGAATGTACTTAAAATGTAGATCGTCAGCGATAAGCAGGCTTGATAGAAAAAAGCATAAAGCCAGCCGGGTAAGCGGTCCCGGCCCATGTCTGAAAAACTGAGGTGTTGAATTCATTACAATACGTCTTTCAGAGAATGGGCTGAAGTACAGATCAACTGTTTCGACAGTTTTTCCTGATTTTTTGACTGGCTGTTGAAGCTAACCATAAGTAATCACTGAGATCCGGCAAAAAAGTTCGGATGAGTAAGGTTTACGTTTTCAGCCTACAGTCTGGAAAAATTCAAATAAATATGCAAGCTGTGGCTAATACTGATTTAAGCCTTAATCTGTAAAACAAAGCAGTGCGGTACATGAAATAATCAGTGTATGAAATACTGCCAGGGGTCTGTCGGACTTAGGCAATCGTCGCGAGTCGAGTGGGAGAACGAGCGCGGATTTTCTCAATTTTGAGGCGCATAGCAAGGCTATGTAACGAAAAATTGAGGAAATATGGGCCGTTATTCCATTGGCGCAGTAGATTAGTCTTATATCCGACAGACTCCTAGTCATTGGCAAAAATGCCGATGACATGATCCATGTTTTCCAGTGCAATTCCTGCGCCGCGTGCCACACAGGATAACGGATCATCGGCTATGATGACGGACAGGCCTGTTTCTTCCATGAGCAAGCGGTCTATGTCGCGCAATAATGCACCGCCACCGGTCATTACCATGCCTTTTTCGGCGATATCGGCGCCGAGTTCGGGCGGCGTATGTTCCAGAGCTGTTTTGACAGCGCTTGCAATACTGTTTAAGGGCTCGGTCAACGCTTCCAGAATTTCATTGCTGGAAATGGTAAAGCTGCGCGGAATACCTTCCGCCAGATTGCGTCCTTTTACTTCTATCTCGCGTACTTCAGAGCCTGGGAATGCCGAACCGATTTCTTTTTTGATAAACTCGGCGGTTACTTCGCCTATCAGCATGCCGTAATTACGGCGAATATAGTTAATGATGGCTTCATCAAATTTGTCACCGCCGACGCGCACCGAATTGGAGTAGACAATACCACCGAGAGAGATGATACCAACCTCGGTTGTGCCGCCACCAATATCGACAACCATTGATCCGGTTGGAGATTCTACCGGCAGATCAGCACCAAGTGCTGCCGCCATGGGTTCCTCAATCAATTCCACTTTACGTGCGCCTGCGCCGTAGGCTGCCTCGCGAATGGCGCGGCGCTCCACCTGAGTAGAACCGTAAGGAACGCAGATTACAATGCGTGGATTGGCAGAAAATAATCGGGGCGGATTAACTTTTCGAATAAACATTTTGAGCATCTGCTCGGTAACGGTAAAGTCGGCGATTACGCCATCTTTCATGGGACGGATTGCCGTGATGTTGCCGGGAGTGCGGCCAAGCATCTGTTTTGCCGCCAGACCGACCTGCTGGATCATTTTTTTGCTGTTTGTGCCACTTTCTTCACGGATCGCTACAACAGACGGTTCGTCGAGCACGACGCCCTGACCACGGACATAAATCAGCGTATTGGCGGTACCCAGGTCGATGGCCATGTCTGTTGAAAAATAGCTACCCAAAAAATTGTTGTTCAGAAAATTAAACATAGTGGCAATATCCGTTATGAATTGATAGTGATGCGAATATAATAGTAATAGAAAAAAATATCAGAAAGTGATACGTTAAATCAGTGGCGCCGTGATAATCTAGCGCTATTTTAATATAAGATTCTTAAGCCATATGACTTTATCGATAAATGATGTCAAGCAGGTAGCTGGCCTTGCTTACATAAAGGTAAGTGAAGAAGAAGCTGAGGCTGCGCTGTCTCAATTGTCCGGTATTTTTAAGCTGATAGAAACCATGCAGGCAGTCGATACATCCCATGTTGAGCCGATGTCGCATGCTCAGGATCTGGTGCAGCGATTACGTGAAGACAAAGTGACCGAGTCCGATCAGCGTGATCTGTGTCAGTCTATAGCGCCACAGGTTGAAAATGGTCTTTACCTCGTGCCGAAAGTTATTGAATAAGAACAATGCAGTTTATGACTCGAATCGGGAAATTTTCATGAAGCGATAATCATGTGTAATCTGTCCTTTAATGACAACGAACCCGCGCTTTGCTTATAACCGATTGTTGTCATTTTTGATTTTTGCATGCGACCGGTTATAAACAAAGCGCAACTGTTTTCTAACCGGCCTATTTTATACCCCCCGTTAAGTAAATACCAATCATGTTTAATGACAGTCTTAAGCAGCTATCCGGACGGCTGGCAAACCGAGAAATGTCCAGCGTTGAACTGACTACTGAATTTCTCCGGCGTATCGGGAAATTGAATTCGCAATATAATGCATTCATTACGGTTGATGAGGAGAAATCGCTCACCCAGGCCAAACGCGCGGATGAGAAAATTGTCGCCGGAGAAATCGGGCCTTTGACAGGAATACCTGTGGCGCAGAAAGACATTTTTTGCGCGAAAGGCTGGCTAACGACCTGCGGCTCAAAAATGCTTTCGAATTTTATATCGCCTTATGATGCGAGTGTCATTGAACGATTTAATCAGGCTGGAGCCATTAATATCGGCAAGACCAATATGGATGAGTTTGCCATGGGATCGAGTAACGAGACTTCTTATTTTGGTCCCGTGCGTAATCCTTGGGATGCCGCGGCTGTTCCGGGCGGCAGTTCCGGTGGATCGGCCTGTGCGATCGCTGCACGTATGGCGCCCGCCGCCACGGGCACTGATACCGGCGGTTCCATTCGTCAGCCGGCGGCATTATGTGGCATATCAGGCATTAAACCAACCTATGGCACGGTATCACGGTATGGCATGATCGCGTTCGCGTCAAGCCTGGATCAGGGTGGACCAATGGCAAAGTCGGCGGAAGATCTTGCGCTGATGCTGAATGTCATGACCGGTTTCGATGAACGCGATTCAACCAGTCTGCAGCGCGAGAAAGAAGATTATGTCCGCGACCTGGACAAGCCGCTGTCCGGCTTGCGCGTTGGATTGCCCAGGGAATATTTTGCCAAGGGTATGAGTAGTGATGTTGAAAAAGCAATCGAACAGGCGCTTGATGAATACCGCAGACTAGGTGTGGAGACTGTCGAGGTGTCGCTGCCGAATTCACCGCTATCGATACCCGTCTATTATGTGCTCGCGCCCGCCGAGGCTTCCAGCAATCTGTCGCGATTCGACGGCGTGCGTTATGGTTATCGCGCGCAGGCATTTCAGGATCTGGCGGAAATGTACCGGAATACGCGCGCCGAAGGATTTGGCGCCGAGGTCAAGCGCCGGATTCTGATCGGCACTTACGTGCTGTCCCACGGCTATTACGATGCCTATTACATTAAAGCACAGAAATTGCGCCGCCTGATTGCGCAGGACTTCAAGGAGGCATTCAAACAATGCGATGTCATCATGGGGCCCACAACGCCGGCAGTCGCTTTTGATCTGGGTGAAAAAAGCAGTGACCCCATTCAAATGTATTTGTCGGATATTTACACCAGTGCAACGAACCTGGCGGGTTTACCGGGCATGTCGATCCCCGTCGGTTTTGGCGACAAAATGAGGCCGGTAGGTCTGCACATTATCGGCGATTATTTTTCAGAAGCACGCATGCTGAATATCGCACATCAATATCAATTGGTTACAGACTGGCACCAGAGAATGCCGAAAATATAAACGCCAGTTGTTTTGACTATTGTATTGTTTTGAATACCTTTCAAATAAGAATAAATTCGGGAATTGTCATGCAGTGGGAAATTGTCATCGGTCTTGAAGTACATACGCAGCTTTCGACGCAATCAAAAATTTTTTCGGGCGCATCGACAGCTTACGGTGCACTGCCTAATACACAGGCATCTTTTGTCGATCTGGCATTGCCGGGTGTGCTGCCGGTATTGAATCGCGGCGCGGTTGAGCGTGCAATCAAATTCGGTCTGGCGGTCAACGCAACAATCAATTCGCTTTCCATTTTTGCGCGTAAAAATTATTTTTATCCGGATTTGCCGAAAGGTTATCAGATCAGTCAGTACGAACGGCCGATTGTAGAGGGGGGCAGTATCGGTATACAAGTTGGCGAGACAGAAAAAACGATACGACTGACCCGTGCGCACCTGGAAGAGGACGCGGGAAAATCCCTGCACGAGGATTTTCACGGCATGAGTGGAATCGATCTGAACCGGGCGGGTACGCCATTGCTGGAAATTGTTTCCGAACCTGACCTGCGCAGCAGCGTGGAAGCAGTGGCTTACGCCAAGACTTTGCACGCGCTGGTGCGCTGGATTGGTATCTGCGACGGCAATATGCAGGAAGGTTCATTCCGCTGCGATGCCAATGTTTCGGTGCGTCCACTCGGACAGGAAAAGTATGGCACGCGCTGTGAAATTAAGAATCTGAATTCATTCCGTTTTCTTGAGAAAGCCATAGATTATGAAGTGGGGCGGCAGATCGAGATTCTTGAAGATGGTGGCTCAATTCGTCAGGAAACCCGTCTTTTCGATGCGAACAAGAGTGAAACGCGCACCATGCGCACCAAGGAAGACGCCAACGACTACCGCTATTTTCCCGATCCTGATCTATTGCCGGTGGAAATCGCGCCTGACTGGATTGAGCGGTTGCGCGCGTCATTACCGGAGTTGCCGCAAGTACGGCGCGAACGCTATGTCGCCGAATATGGTTTGTCTGCGTATGATGCGGCGGTGTTGACCAGCTCGCGGGAAATGGCCGACTACTTTGAAGCGGCGGCTAAACAACTGCCCGAATGCGCCAAATTATGCGCCAACTGGATTATGGGCGATATCAGCGCGCGCCTAAACAAGGAAGGACTGGATATTGCCGAGTGTCCGGTCGAGCCGGCGCATGTCGTGCAGCTGATCAGCCGGATTCAGGATGGCACCATTTCCGGTAAAGCCGCCAAGACGGTCTTCGAGAGTTTATGGCAAGGCGAACAGGATGTGGATGCGATTATTGAGGCCAAAGGTCTGAAGCAGATGTCCGATAACAGCGCGCTGGAGAAACTGATTGATGATGTGCTGGCGGCAAATGCGCAACAGGTTGCCGATTATCGCGGCGGCAAGGAAAAAGCGTTCAACGCGCTGGTCGGACAGGTGATGAAAGCTGCCCAAGGCAAGGCCAATCCAGCCCAAGTCAATGCCATGCTTAAGGAAAAACTCGGATGAGAAGAAAACACTGAGCCTGACAAGGGGTTATTTCGAATACTAAGCGAAACGACAGGGCTCAGTACGCTCAGTGCTTTTAAATCAGATTAATACAGTTTCGCACGCAGGTTTTTTAGTTTTTCTGACCCTGATTGCAAAAGTTCCGCGCGCTGCAGGTAAATTCTGGCAGTATGCGCTTTATCATCGGCTATCGCTTTTTCGATAAAATAGATGTACATGTCGACAATTTTCTGCATGCCGGCCCGGGCATCGGCGTTATCAGGATCCAGCGCGAGAATGGCTGCATAATGTTCCTGCGCGTTGTTCCCTTTTGGCGTGGTCAAACGCAATTCTTTAATTGCCCGTTCGGCGTCGGACAGATGTTGTGTAACGGAATGCGTTGCCGATGGCGTTATCCCGGCGGTTGGTGTTACATCGGGCGTTATGTCTTCCGCCGTGTCGATTGAAGTATCTGGCGACAGTGTTGCCGAGAGTCGGCTGTCAGCCGCGGCGGTTTCGGGCTTAGCTGGTGCTTCGGCTACCGATGTTTCGGCGGCGGCCTGTTCCGCTGTTTCGGTCATGCGCGGTTCTGACCCGGTTTCCTGTAAAGTGTCATCCGTACTGCTTGCGATATAGGCATCCGGGTTGTCGAGATCGACAATCAAATCCGGCGCCTGGAAAGAGGCCGGATCGAAATCAGCATCAGGGTCAATGATATCTACGAATCCATTTTCATCATCAGTTTCTGTAATTGTTCCTGAAGCGGTCTGGTTTGCCTGTTGTGGCGCTGGTGTAATCGCGGCGACTTTGTCTGCGGAGTTGCTTTCGGTAGACTCAATCGTGCCATCCTCATCGCGGGAGGACATTAATTCAACTGCTGTCAGGGCCGCTACGATGATGATGGCGCCCATCCAAAGTGCGTTGCTCGATTTCGACATGAGATACTCCTTGTCTTATTTTTAAAAATGGTTTGCCAGCATTGTACCCGAATAGGAAGATTGCGCCGCCATTCTTTCATAAAAACTGATTCATCACGATGAATTTACGTGGTTTTCTGCGACTGTGGGCCGGAAAGTAATATAGGGCTGAGCAGCCGATTGCGTCATGCACGCTTTGTTGCCGAGCAGTTCCGCGTAAGTGCGCCAGCTGAAATGCGGGCCCGGATCTGTTTTACGTTCCGGTGCGATATGGCTATGACCAACAATGTCGGAAACCGGGTATTGCGCGCACAGGCACTGAGTCAGCTCGGCTAATGCGGTATACTGTGCGTGAGTGAAAGGTGTGTCATCGCTGCCTTCAAGCTCGATGCCGATGGAAAAATCGTTGCAGCGCGTTTTGTTCCGCCAGCAGGATGATCCGGCATGCCAGGCGCGCCGGTTGCAGGGAACAAATTGCACGGTTCCGCCATCGCGACGGATGAAAAAATGACTGGAGACTTTTAATCCGCTGATGGTTGCGTAATAAGGATGTTTTTCCGGTTGCAGCCGATTGGTAAAGAGTTGCGTGACGCCGTTGCCGCCAAATTCACCCGGCGGCAGGCTGATGTTATGAATAACCAGCAACGTGATGGCTGTTCCTTCCGGACGTTCGTCGCAGTTAGGCGAAGCGATAAACTGGATGCTGCGGGTGCCGCGGATACCGTTACCGGAATCCTGCAGCATGCCATCGGCAGTGATCCGCATGATGTTTTTCATGGTTGTTTCGGGCTGGTGATCCTGATGGATATAAAACTGACAAACTGACGTGGAAAAATAACAATCTTTTTCAATCTCTGCAATGGTATCCGCTAAATTCATTACGCTCGAAGGCATCGATGGCGCTGGAAAAACCACGCAGCTGGAATTCCTCGTTGCGTGGTTGCGGGAAAAACGGGTGACGACAGTTGTCACGCGGGAACCGGGTGGCACGCCGCTGGGCGAGCAGTTACGCGCGATGTTGCTGGATAATGCGATGTGCATGCATCCGGAAACCGAAGCACTGATGATGTTCGCCGCGCGCCGCGAGCATCTGGACAAGGTAATCATGCCAGCCCTGGCGCAAGGCAGCTGGGTCGTGTCGGATCGTTTCACCGATGCGAGTTTTGCGTATCAAGGCGGGGGCAGGGGGCTGCACTGGCAGAAACTGGAAGCACTGGAGTCCTGGACGCAAGGTTTGTTACAACCCGACCTGACTATTTATTTTGATCTACCTGCCGAATTGGGGCAGCAGCGTGTCAGCGCGATTAAAGCACGTGATCGCTTTGAGCAGGAACGGTTGGATTTTCACCAGCGTGTCCGTGAAGCTTACCTGAAGCGCGCCCGGCAGTTTCCGCAGCGTATTCGCGTGATCGATGCGCGTCAACCGGTCGATGCGGTCAAAGCCACTGCCGAACAGCTGTTAACAAGCCTGTTTGAAGCGGGACGCGCGTGACGGCTATATTGCCCTGGCAAAAGACGCTGTGGCGCGCCATGATGCAAAACGGCCATATCCGCGGTCACGCCGTTTTACTGAAGGGCCGTAGCGGTATCGGTAAATTCAGTTTTGCCCGTTTTCTTGCCAAATCCCTGTTGTGTAAAAATCCCGCTGCCGATTACAGGGCTTGTGGCGATTGTGTCAGCTGCAACTGGTTTGAGCAGCAGGCGCACCCTGATTTCGTTGCCATTTCACCGGAAGCGATGCTATCCGACCCGATCAATGCGGTGCAATCTGACAGCGAGGACGCATCACCGAATGAAAATAAACTAAAAAAGAAACCCGGTCAGCAGATCAGCATCAGCCAGATCCGCGAACTGGACGATTTCGTGTACCTGTCAGGCCATCAGTCCGGCTATAAAACGGTATTGATTTATCCCGCGGAAGCGATGAACAGTGCGGCATCCAACGCGCTGTTAAAGAAACTCGAAGAACCACCGGCGCAGGTTTTATTTATACTGGTTTCACATCAACCGCAGCTTTTACTGCCAACCATCAGAAGCCGCTGCCAACAGATCGCCATGCCTGTTCCGGATACGGACGCGGCGATGGCATGGCTGCGGCAGTCCATCGCTACGAATGATGTGGGCAAGTTACGGGCATTACTGGCGCTGTCAGGTTATGCGCCGCTTGCCACGCTGGCGCTTGAAGAAAGCCATGAGACGCACCGGAAATTCATCGACGGTATCCGCAAAGCGGATCAGTTCGATCCGCTTGCAGTAGCGGAAGTACTGCATAATCTGGATCTGGTCATGACCGTCGAATGGCTGCAGAAATGGTGTTATGACCTGTTAAGTTACCACGTATCCGGTGTTATCCGCTTCCATCCGGATGATGCACCACATATTCAGGCGCTTTGCCAACGGACAGAACCGCAATCCGTTCTGGCGTATCTGCGGTTCCTGAATACCCGGCAGGCGCTGGCGCGTCATCCGCTTCAGGCGAAGCTTTTTCTTGAAGAGTTGTTCATCCGGTATGCCGGGCTGTTTACGCCGGCACTTTCCGGACTGACGCGGGGTGTGGTCTGAGAAAAGCCTGATTATTCGCCGGGCTGCAATGTCACAGATACTTCCACGACCTGACCATCCCGCAGAATCGTGATTTTTATCGTGTCGCCGACACGATATTCATCCAGGCGGGTCATGAGTTTATCGACCGTGGTGACGGGCTTGTCGTCAATGGCGATAATAATATCCTTGGGCGCAATTTCGCCGCCGGGTGAAATGACCGCGCCTTTGAGTCCGGCGGCTTCCGCGGCGGATCCGCGGCTGACGCCGAGAATGACAATACCGTTCACATCCAGCATGCTGGTCAGACGGTCATTGAATTTGCCGTCGACCGTAATGCCCAGTGCCGGGCGGATATACTTGCCGCGGCCGATGAGTTGCGGGACGACCCGGTTGACGGTATCCACCGGCACGGCGAAGCCGATACCCGCGCTGGCGCCGCTCGGGCTATATATGGCGGTATTGATGCCGATCAGGCGGCCAGCGGAATCGAGCAGGGGGCCGCCGGAATTACCGGGGTTAATGGCCGCATCGGTTTGGATCAGATTGTCGATAATACGGCCGCCTTCACCGGGCAGTGACCGGTCCAGTGCGGATACAATGCCGGTGGTTAATGTCCAGTCGAGGCCGAATGGATTGCCGATGGCAAACACCTTCTGGCCGACCTTGAGGTCATGGCTGGCACCCAGCGGTACCGGCGATGGCCGCTGATAGCCGATGCCGATTTTCAGCACCGCGATATCATGCGCGGGGCTTGCGCCGACCAGCGCCGCTTTGTAGTCGCGCCCGTCAGCCAGGCGCACAGTTGCTTCGCTGGCGCCTTTGATAACGTGAAAATTGGTGATGATATGTCCCTGATCATCCCAGATGAACCCGGAACCTGTGCCACTCGGCACGGAGAAAATATTGCGCGTCCAAGCATCCCGGACATGCTGCCGGGTGGTAATAAATACGACAGCATCGCGTGAGTTTTCGAACAGCGCGATAGTGCTCTGTTCATCTTCGGCAAGATTGCCACGCGCCACGACGGTGCGTGGTTCGGCCTGTTGACGTTCACCGCCGGAAAAAAAATAATCCCAGCTGAAGTAATCCGGCGAAGCGCGCAGCAACAGAATCAACAGCATCGCTGCCAGTGTAATCCAGATTAAACGGGATAAAAATCGACCGTTATCGGACATGGGGGTGTGCTCCTTGTTTGATGATCAAGGCAAATGAATGCGAAGAGTTAGAATGGTCCGGTAATTTCGTATGTCACGCCGTCTTCCGGTTTTCCGGAAGCGCCGCGCTGCGAACTGAAGTATAACCGCGAACTATCCGGACTGAAAGCCGGACCGGTAATTTCTGAGCGATCCTGTCCGACAACTTGCAGCAAAGGCCGGATAGCGCCGGGCGCAACAATCACAATCTGCATATCGCCGCCATCCTCGGCAACCAGCAATTCACCGGCCGCATTGACGGTAATGTTATCGACACCGGATAGCACCGGACGCAGATAAAAAGCGGCATTATAAACGATGGTCAGCATATTGCTGCGCGTGTCGTAGGACCAGATCCGGTCATCGCCTTTGGTCGTGAAGTAGATTATCCCTTCGTGAAACCAGATGCCTTCGCCGCCGTCAAACCGCGTGCCGCGATCGACCTGATGGCGCGTCGGCGTATGAGTAGCCCGCGGGTCGGGCAGTGGATGCCAGCGCGCCGTGCCGATACGTCCATCCATTACCTCGGCGACTTCAAGCACGCCATCATCCAGGTCGGGATTCCCAGCCGCATCGTACCGGTGGGCGGTGTAGCGGTAGAGGCAGCCATCGGATTTGTCTTCCGTCAGATACAATTGGTTGTGCAGCGTATCGACGGCAACCGCTTCGTGATTGAATGTGCCCAGCGCGGGTCTTAAACGCGGCGGTTGTTGGTTAAAAGGATCGCATTCCCAGACCTGCCCCCGGTCATATTCCTCGCAGGACAGCCAGGTCTGCCACGGCGTATGGCCGCCGGCGCAATTGCGCGTGGTGTTTGTCAGGATGGCATACGCGTCAATGAGTTCGCCCCGCTGGTCGAAGCGCAGCGCGCCCACACCACCTTGCTGTTTATCGAGTTCGCTGTTGGAGACATAAATCCAGCCCCCGTCGGGCGCGGCAAAGGTAACGCCGCCGTCTGGCGCGGCATGCCATCGGTAATTAAAAAGCGGCTGCCCGGAGCGCGCGACAATACGCGACCTGAATCCTTGCGGCAAGCGGATGCCATTGCGATCCGGCGGCAGCAGGCCGTCCCGGACAGCATGAATCAGTGATGCGGCCTGAGTGGATGTCGACAACCAGTGTCCTGAAAAAAAGACACCCAGCCCGCCGATCAGGCTGTATTTCAGCAGCTTGCGGCGTTGCGGTTCAAAAGAGTGCATGTTGGTCACGTATGATTCTTATTCTGCCGGAGATAACGGTTTGAACGATTATATCGCTTTTACCCCTGAAAATCCGGTTTCTATAACGTTTTGCCAATAGGAAGAAAATGCTTTTTCAGGCGGTAATCGACTGAAAAGGAACAGTTTGCCTTCAAAAATAAACTCCGCTAACATCCGGTTTCCTTTAACAACAAATGAAGTCCAATAAAATGCAATGCGCAATGAAAAAAATAATGCTGACGCTGTGCCTGATGATCATGAGTGCTTCCAGTTTCGCCATTGTCAATTTCAGCACCAGTACCGGTGCGCTGGTCATGCGCGACGTGGTAGTGGACGATAAGACTGTTTACGACAGCGTGACTTTGCAGCTCAACTTGGTCAATGGCACTTTCACCATTCTGGATGCAACGTTGAAAGATACTTCTTTTTCAAAAAATGTCATTGATTCAGTTACGGAAAATGGTTTAAAGGTCGACTTCTATGGCTGTGCATTGACAGGAAAGAATCAAATTACGTGCATGACAAAAATTGTTGCAATAAACGACAATTTGCTAATGCATGTGAATATTCTTCAGATACCTAATGTAAATGGTGGTAGTCGATTATGGGACAACTTAAGCAATGAGTACAGTCCATCTACAGCAGTTGCTCTTGATAAAACAAGTACGGCTAATCTACAATTTAATTTGATTCAAGGAATACCTGTAGAAGTAAAATTTATTTATAACAGCATAAAATCTAACGCGGAATCTATTTCCATTTTTCAACCACAATTTTATTTTAACTGCGGCTATAACATATATAGCTGTACTTTTTTAAATGGAAACTTCACAGATATAGACTTTTAATCCAATCGGATTCGTATAACCCGCATACATGCCCGATTAGCCGCGTAGGCCCGATTAGCCTTGCGTAATCGGGCATTCGTGTGTCAATTGGGCTTCTGTGTTACACCTTAATGCCAGGTTACGTTTCACTAACCTGACCTACTCATGACTGCGTAATCGGACTTTTGTGCCACACTCCGGGAGGATACAGGTAAATTGGGCTACTGCTTTTTAATTTTTGCAATTGAGCCTGTTATGCTCGATTCACTTTTCTCTGTATATCACGCTCAGTAACGCACCGATGCGACCGTCAATTGCCCTGAATCTCAACTGGAATGCCGTCCGCGAGACGGTGAGCCGCTTTCGCGCGGCAAACCTGCGTGTATTCGGATCAGTGGTTCATGGCACAGACAAAGAGGACAGCGATCTCGACCTGCTGGTTGACGCCCTTCCTGGCGCGACACTGTTTGATCTCGGCGGATTGCAGATTGAGCTGGAGGATCTGCTGGGTGTTCACGTCGATTTGTTAACGCCCGGTGACCTGCCAGCGAAGTTTCGTGACCGGGTACTGGCTGAAGCGCGTCCTGTATAGGAATGAATCGTCTCTCCGACTATCTCGATCACATGCGACAGGCGGCTGCAGTTTTGCTGAAGGATTGGATAAAAGCAACTTTCTTGCTGACAGGCGAACACAACAAGCAATCATCTTGAATCTTGTGATCATCGGCGAAGCCGCGACAAAAAGAATAATTTGACCGCTCGGAAAGCGACAATCTCGCCCCATTTAAGGTTTTGCGTTACTCCATAAGTTCATGGTTTTGCCTAATCGATATAAAACAGACCGCGCTGACGCAGCATGTGCCAGTCGGTTTCACTTTTCTGCTGGCATATACCGTAACGGAATGACGGCGGCAGCCCCGGAAATTCAAAACGCAAGTCGTAAAACCAGTAACACAATCGCTGGTCGCTTTTTTCTACCCGCTCAAGTACGGGAAAGGCTGAGAATGCGCGAAAAGGTTCGAATACCGGTGCATTCCAGGCGTTACGGATCACATCCCGGCTGCGCGGATCGTCACCGAACTGATGATATTCAGTCCATGCGTTTTCTGTAACGGGCCGGTACGCCGCTGCGATTTTCTGCCATGGCCATAAATCCGCTGCCGATTCATGACCGGATAACGGTGCTGTTTTGCGCAGATGAATCCGTGCGATGTGGTAATTGCCATTGTGCCGGATGATCAGTTTCCAGTGAAAAGGGGAGAGCGGTTGCGGCAACACGCTGACTGTCGTGTGGTGTAACGCATGTGTTTTCGCATAGTGCTGCGCTACCGCGATGGCCTGATGATATAAGGTTGACAGAGAACAAACATAAATACCCAATCCGGCTAATGCAGCCATTGCGGTTATGCGCTGATGAGGATAAAACCAGGATGCTATCAATCCCGCGATAATGATCAGGCTGAACCAGGGGTCGATGACAAAAACCAGCGGAAACGAATAACGCTCGGTCGAGAATGGCGCGAACAGCATCAGACCATACGATGTCATCAAATCGCCCGCGATATGGATCGCCAGTCCGAGACAGGCCGGGGTAAAAAACAATCGCCATGCATAACGACGGAATAATTGCGCGAAGCATTGCGCCAGCAACAAGGCCCACAGCGGAAGCAGTATCAGCGAATGCGTCGGCCCCTGATGCCAGTTCAGATACACCAGGGTATCGATGAGCCGCAATGCAAAATCGATATCCGGAAAAGCGGCGGCGATAAATCCGGTGGCGATTTTCAGCCGCAGCGGCAGAGCGGGGGATAGTTGTTGGTGATCCGGCGGTATTGTCTGCCGCAATTGTCGGGTGGCGGCACGAACCAGCAAGGCGCCGCTTAGCGCATGCGTCAGCGGATCCATTGTTTACTGTGGATTTGTGCGGTTTTCTACGACGATGGATTCCTCTATCGGGTTTATCTCCGATGAAAATGCCCCGGAAACGCTTGAAACATTTGCCGGGAGAAGCCGGGGTTTTATTTCCGCAGTGGAATGCGTGCCGGATATGTCATCCGTGTGGCGATGCGCAGCACCGTATACAGTATGATCGAGGATTTCAGCCAGTTGTAGTTTTTGCGTCAGAAAGTCGCTGGTTTTCTGCGATCCGGGAGATTCGTCAAACATCCAGTGGACAAATGTCGCCAGATATATCGTGGTCAACGCGGTTTCCTCCAGCGCACGACGTAAAAATGTGGCGTCGCGTTTTGCCGCTTCGCGCATCCATTGAACCGTGCGGCTGATTCGCATAATCGCTGGAATTTGTATATGAATATGGCCCGGTTCGAGTTTTGAACCGATCATTTGTCGTGTCACAGTGCGATGATCAGCCATGGCGTCGAGCCATGTCATGATCAGCCGGTGCAAACGTTCGCGTGGCAGCAGCGCAGGAAAATTATCCTGTTCGACGGCTTTAAGCATTATGCCGTCGGTACGGTCAAACCAGGCGTCGATTAAATCTTCTTTTTCACGAAAATGTGTGCGGATATCATCGAGTGTAATATTGAGTTCCACCGCGATATCAAACAACCGAACGGCTTCCCAGGATGAGCGCTCGGCGATGGTGACAGCTGTGGTGACAATGGCTTCGCGGAGATTGCTGTGTCCGGTCATGATAAGTTCCTCCAGAATCGGATGCTGATAGCCGCATTTCTGTTGCTGCATCAGTCAAATAAGAAAATACGCGCTTGCTCCAGGTGTTTTGAATACTGCGTTCGCATCTGATGCGGTGATATCCTGGTTTGATACGGGATGTAACCGTTTGTGCTGTGAAAACTATAGCATAAAAGCCGAATGCGAACGAAATAAGCGAACGCGCAGCGTAAGTCGCTATTAAACAGGAAACAGAATTACTGTGACATGGAATCAGTGTTTCTTCTGTTGCAATCCAGGCGATCAAGTTTTTTAGAATATACTTTGTCCACAAAAACTGTGGATAACTTTGTGGATAGAATGTAATTTCAGTCAATAACCTGTCCTTATTTAACAGAATTTTTTAATCCGATTAATTTTTATGCTATAAAAAACTTAATATTATTCAATAGGTTACGATAATATTGAGTGTTTATGGGGATTTGCGTTAAATATTTACAGATATCTCCTGAAGTTGTGGATGATTTGCGGATGTCAAGCATTTTTTTAAAAATAAAAAATGCTTTGTTACACACATTGTTAAACATAAGAATTAATCCATTACCGAATTAAATGCGCTAATGGGCTGTTGTTTATCGTTTTATATTCTCTTTCTGTCAGGAAATTTTATTTTTATGTGCATAGTCCGTAAAATTGGTGTTTTAAATTTTGCTGCGGTGTTATTCATTATATGCTGAATATTCAGTCGTTAACCTTTCACCAGGGCGGTATACCGTTGCTGCAGAACTGCAATCTGCAGGTTTTTGCAGGACAGCGTGTGGGTCTGGTCGGCAAAAACGGATGTGGAAAATCAACATTGTTTCGCCTGATTCGTGGCATCGTTAAACCGGATGCCGGCGATGTGAATTTACAGGCCGGTAAGACCATTGCATTCGTCGAACAGGAAATTATCAGTTCAGATCAGTCTGTACTTGATTTTGTTCTTGATGGTGATGTTGAGTTACGTCAACTTGAATATATCCTGAGGCAGGAATCCCACGATACAGCGTGGTTTGAAGCGCAGCACCACTATGAAGCGATTGACGGCTATGGCGCGCAGGCGCGCGCTGCACAGTTATTAAAAGGGCTCGGTTTCGCCAGCGATGCATTGCTGCAGCCGGTAAGCGCATTTTCCGGCGGCTGGCGCATGCGTTTGAATCTGGCGCGCGCGTTGATGCACCGCGCCGATCTATTGTTACTCGATGAGCCGACCAATCATCTGGATCTCGAAGCTATTATCTGGCTGGAACAATATCTGGTGCGTTATCCAGGCAGCTTCATTGTTGTTTCACATGATCGGGAATTTCTTAATGCCTGTACCGAAAGGATCGCGCATGTGAATAATCACCGGATTGATGTTTATACTGGTAATTATGATGACTTTGAACGTTCGCATGCTGAGCGCCTGCAGCAGCATGCGCAGGCCTACCAGCAACAACAGAAGCAGATTGCGCACATGGAGGATTTTGTCCGCCGTTTTCGCGCCAAGGCCACTAAGGCAAAGCAGGCGCAGAGCCGCGTTAAAGCTTTGGAGCGGCTAACGCGGATTACACCTGCACAGATGGAAAATGGTTGTTTTGAATTAAAATTTGATGCACCCGAGCATGGCCCCGATGTGCTGCTGCGGATGAATAATGTCGCTTTCGGCTATCACGGCGAGCCACTGCTGGAGAAGATTCAATTGACCTTACTGGCTGGCGCGCGCATTGCGTTGCTGGGCCCCAACGGTGCGGGTAAATCAACATTGATCAAGCTGCTTACCGGAGAGATTCGTCCTGTTTCCGGTACAGTGGAAATCGCCCGGGAGGTTGGTGTCGGTTATTTTGCGCAGCATCAACTTGAACATCTGGACAGCAGTGCAACGCCGTTGCAGCATTTGGCGCGCCTGGCGCCGGCACAGACAGAACTTGAGTTACGCAGCTTTCTGGGTCGTTTTGGTATGGGTGGAGATGCCGAGAACCGGCCTGTCGGTACATTTTCAGGCGGAGAAAAAAGCCGTCTTGCGCTCGCGTTACTGGCGTGGCGAAAACCGCATGTATTATTGCTTGATGAACCGACCAATCATCTCGATCTCGATATGCGCGACGCCCTGATGCTTGCGCTGGATGGATATTCCGGCGCTGTGGTGCTGGTGTCGCACGATCGCAGTCTGGTACGCGCGGTTGCAGATGAGCTTTGGCTGGTCGCGGATGGTCAGGTGCAAGTATTTGACGGTGATCTCGATGATTATAAAAACTGGATTGAAAATCGGCGCACGCAAGAAGCCGCGCAATCGCGCGCGGTCACGGATAAAACAGGACAAAAGCCAGCGGTGCGTTCAAACAGGAAAGCGTTGCTGTCAAAACAATCAAAGCTGGAGGCTGCCTTGAACGCTGCGCAAAAGGAATTGGCCGAAGCGAACCGACAGATGGCTGATCCGGCAACTTATACGCAGCGATCGCGCATCGAGATCGATCAGCTTAATGCGACATACCATGCGCTGAAAACTAAAATCGACGAATTGGAAGAAGACTGGCTTGAGCTTGAGATGGCGTTGGAAGAATAAGTAACCGGATATAATTTTACCTTCTCAGGTAGACAATTTTGTAATTAGCTGTTTCTTAAGTTATAACGTCGTGCGTACACGATAAGTCAATATCGTCTGGCTTTCAGCCGGTATTTCAATTTGCCATTCGGCCAGATGCGATGCAATTTTCTGGTGGGGCAGCGATGCCGAAAGCATGCGCCAGTCACCCGGCACCGGTTCTCGCACAATCACCGTTATCGTTCCTTTTTTCGCATTATTCAGAACAATCTGATGCGCCGTTTCAAATTGGCGGGTCGTTTGGTCGGGTGAGGGGATTTTCTTGAAGTCGGTCTGTTTTTTCTCGGCGGAAACGTCAAATGCCTGTCCCAGTTTGAGTTGTACTGTTGCGTTGTTCGCCGTGTGATTCATGACATCTTCGCCGATAAAATGAACATCGCCTTGCGGATCAAACTGATAGGCGCGAGCAATACCCCTCGGCAATGGAATGCCGAGGTCTGTGCCGGTGTTTTGGAAATTGATGTAAATATCAGCCGCCTGTTTTTGCACGGATGGTTGATAATAGCTTGAATAATAGTGGCTTTGCCCTTCCATAATAAATTGTTTTTGAACCGGAACGCCATGTGCTGACAGGAATGAGACCTGCATGGTCTGGTTGTCACGCAAAGTAATTTTTTCCGGCAGAATGTAGCGGTGCAGCTCAAAATGCGGTTCGGCCGCCATGTCGGCATAAGTTGCGGCGCTCAGTGTCTCGACTTCTCTGCTTAACCGCTTGGCGGCAGGCGCTCTGATAGGGCTGGCCTGATTAATATCACCGGCGATCAGCTGTGTTTTTGCGTGATGAAAATCAATACCACTCTGGTTTGTTAAAGCAGCAAAGCCGATCAGATTGGCATGACGCTCATCCGGATCAAGTTCCAGAATATAATCCGCCTGCCAGGACAGTCCGTGCGTTAAATAAGTCAATTCCAGATTGTGTCGGGAATGATTGCCGGATGCCGTATTCAGCAAGATGTGCATGGCCGGTTTATCGTGCAGGTCGGGAGGGATCGCTGGATAAACGATACGGCCGGGCATGTCTGTTTCGATACGGTCGGAAAATCCGAGCACCACCCCACCGTTTGTGGATAGCAGGGTTGCCGATTCGCGCATTTCCTCTCCTGTAACTGGGTGGGTGCGAACGACGATAATTGTTTCCCCGATATGGCTTTCAAGCAGATTCTGGGGGGTTAGTTGCTTCAAATCAAAATTCTGGGAAAGCACCTGAAAATGCCCGGAATGATGCAAGTGTCTAAGCCAGGCTGTTTCCGGCTTGATTTCGGAGGTTATGTCCTGCCAGACAAGCCGGATGCGGTCATTGTTCAGAGTCAAGCTGCGTGTATCCTTGATCAGCGCCAGATTGGACTGGTACAGCGATATGGCGAGGCCTGTCTGATCGGAACGCGTAGTTATTATTTCGGTAGCAGCTTGTGCGTTGTTCATCCAGTTGAACGCAGATAGCACTGTGATAAACGCAAAAAATAATCGGTAATGATTGAAAAACAGCCTTGATCTTACACCGTTAGAAGTTTCAGGGGAATGAATTGTGGCAAAATACGTTTTCATCATTTAACGCTCCTGTTGCGGTTGTTTGCGTAGAAGTGCTAATGATGCGTTAACAGGCGGCACAATATCAAGTTGTTATTCGCTGTTAACCCGCATAAAAGGAAGAAAGCGTTAAACAACAGAATCAATAATTCACACGGGTTCTTCGAGTGGTTGCGATATCAATGGCCTGACCGGCATGTTCACAGGCATCGTTAAATGATTGATCACTTTGTGATGTGCGGGTATCCGTGGTGACTGAATCCTCATTTAACTGCTGCGATAACTGTTTCTGTGAAGACGCTGTTGCAGCCAGAGCTGTGCGTATTCTTTGCGTGGCCGCGGCGGTTGCTTTTTTGTTTTCTTCAGAGCGTGCAATCAGGGCTTCATTGGCCATACGCTCGACGGATTCACGCAACATTGCTTCTTCAAGTGCTTTGGCTTCAAGTTCGATACGTTTTTCAATGATCGCCAATGCATCAGCTTCTGCATTGGCTTTGGCTTTGGCAAGTGTAGTTGCTTTCTTTTCCGATTCCAGTTGTGCTCTGGCTTTATTTGCCGCATCCATTTTCGCTTGGGCGCGGGTGATCGCCAATTCGGTTATTTTCCGTTCGATTTCCATTCTTTCTGCCGCTGCTTTTCTGGAATCCGCTATTGCCTGAGCGCGAAGTTTTGCATTCTCCAGAAGATGCTGATCAATTTCGGCCTTAGCGTTGAGCTCTTCGGCAGTTTTTTGCGCTAAAAGCGCTTTTTCCTCCGCCATGGCGCGCGCGTGCTGCTCGGCGGTTAATTTTTGTTCCGCAGCATTTTTTGCTGCAATGTCGGCTTGCATGCGTGCATCGATCTCTTCAATGAGCTTATGTTCGATTTCATGGCGCGCCTGCGCAGCCTGCTCCACTTTCGTTTCTGCTATGAGTTGCTTCTCAGCATTATCTTGCGCATTCTTTTCAGTTTCCAGACGAAGATTGATCTGTTCGCGGATTTCATTTTCAAGCTGGATACGTTTTTGTATTGCTTCTATTTCTTTTTGTTCCGCAATTTTATTACCTTCTATCAGTGCAAGTAATTTGATGTTTTCTTCGATTTTGGCTTCAGCCAGCGTCTTGACATTCATTGCTGCAGTGATAACCACCATGGCAGCCTGTTGCGCTTCTTCGGCGATCGCGGCGTTTTCTGCAGCTAATGCCGTTGCTTCTTTCTCGGCGTGCAATTGCGCATTGATTTTTTCCAGCGCTACGGCTTCACGTTTTGCATGCTCCAATGCTTCTTCTGTTAATATTGACTCTGCCTTGAGCCGGGCTTCAAGCGAGGTCGCAGCTTCCTGCTCAGCCTTAAGTTTTTCTTCAACAAGTTGTCTGACTTGTATTTCTTTCTGCCGATTGGTTTCCGTATAACTTGCCGCGCGTATTTCCGCTTGCTCGCGTGCTTTTGCTTCTTCAATTGCCAATGTGTCTGTTTTAATCCGGTTTTCCATCGCATGCCTGGCATCTGATTCCGCTTGTAAGCGCGCTTCGGTCGCAGCCCTGGCCTGGGACGCAAGCGCTTCGTTTTCCAGAGCGGCTTGCGTTGCAGCAGCTTCCAGCTGCAACCTGGCTTCAGAGGCTTGTCGGGCATCAGCTTCTGCTTTTACCCGTTGAACTAATTTTTCGTGCAATTCGGTTTCCAGACGCTGTCGCGTTTTGATTTCCTCGATTTCCTGCTGCTCGGCTTCCTGATTCGCTTTTATTAAAGCCAGTAATTTTTCATTTTCCCGTATCTTTTCTTCGGTCAGTGTTTTTGCGGCTTTCTCAGTCTGAGTTAGAGTGAGCGCCGTTTGCTGTGCTGTTTCAGCTTTCGCTGTATTCTGCCGGGCAGTTTCTGCGGCTTCTTTTTCCGCCAGTAATTGCGCATTGACTTTATCGAGTGCTATGGCTTCCTGTCTGGCGCGTTCGCGCTTTTCTTCAACGAGGGTTGTTTCTGTCTTAAGTCTGGTATGCAGTATGATCGCCAGTTCTTTTTCGCTGTTGATTTTTTCTTCGGCCAATCGCCTGGCCTGAGTTTCTTTTTGCCAGTTTGCTTTGGCTTCATTCATGGCAAGCGCCTCAGCATGTGCGCGTGCTCTGGCTTCCTCGGTTACCAGAGTTTCCGATTTTAGTTTTTCCTCGGCTATGATGCGCGCATTGGCTTCCGCTCTTGCTCGGGCTTCTGCAGCAACTTTTGCTTTTGTCTCAGCTTCAAGTCTTTTCTGAGCTTCCTGAATTGCCCGGTTTTCCGCAGTCAGACGCTCCTGATGCATTGCCCGGAGCTGATGTTCAATCTCTTCTACTGTAACAGAGGATTGATTTGTGTTGACAGACTGATGTGTCTGCGACCCGGGGGTATCGAAAAAATACAGTTGATCGCCGGATTCATTGGTATCCACCCCATCCAGTGCTTCCTGGGTTGGCGATAATTTTCGTAACGATTGAATTAAACGCGACTTGAATGTCATTTTGGGTCCAATATCACCTGCCAGTTTACTTAATCATGGCATAAGTTGTTATTTATATGACATTCTATCAATGGTTTCAGCTGTTTTTGTGCGAATAAAGCGGCATTATTCAGCTTATTTCTGTTTTTCTGAAAGTACTGTTATCTATCGATCATAAACTGATAAAAATGGACGGACTATCAAGATACGGCAAGCCAGGCCTGTGGCTGATCAAAATCTCATGGCATTTTTATTTCAGTCAAATTCACCAGACTGGCCATGATTTCGAATCCTTCCATCACCAGTTTTTCCAGTACAGGTGAATAAAACATAATGCTTAGCGCAAGCATCAAAAAACCGATTGATAACGTGATTGGAAATCCAACCGCAAAAATGTTCAATTGCGGTGCGGCGCGGGTCAAAATGCCGAGTGCAAGATTGGTGATCAATAAGGCAGTCAGCACAGGCAATGACAACAGCATGCCGGATTTGAAAATTTCACTGCCCCAAAGCACTAATGCATTGAATGTCGGCAAATTAAAACCTTCCGGACCTACAGGCAGTGTATTAAAGCTTTGTGCGACCAGCGCGATCATAATGAGGTGACCGTCGATGGCAAGAAAGGCCAGGCTGGCAATAATTCCCAGGAAGCGGCTGATCAAGGCCAGTTGTCCCGAATTCTGCGGATCAAAAAATATGGCAAATGCAAGCCCCATCTGTAAGCCAATAATCTCTCCCGCCATTTCCACGGCGACGAAAACAATCCGCATAACCAGTCCCATTGCAGCGCCAATGATAATCTGCTGTATCAGAATCATAAGTCCAATGCCGGAATAAGGATCTACCTGTGGTAATGGCTGTTGTATGGTCGGTGCGATGATCAGTGTCAGCAGTGCGGCAATGCCTATTTTCACTCGGACGGGTATGCTGGGGTTGCCGAGGATTGGTGCGCTGGCTATCAGCGCCAGAATCCGGAATAAAGGCCACAAAAATACCGCCATGGCGGTATTCAGATCGGCGTCGGTTATGCTAATCATTTATTTTACGGAAAATTGCTGTTTCCTGGCGACTCTGTTTCAGCGTGTAAAATAACGTAAGCTGTCAATTTAAGGCAAGCCAGGGAATGCCGGTGAACAATTGATGCATATAATCAGTCATGATGCTGATCATCCAGGGACCAGCCAGAAGCATGATCAGAAACATGACAAATAATTTGGGAATAAACGACAGTGTCATTTCATTAATCTGTGTCGCCGCCTGAAATATACTGACGATCAGGCCGGTGATCAAAGCAGCCAGCAGCAGTGGCGCAGAAACCATGAGTGTCATTTCAAGAGCCTGTCGGCCAATGGTCATCGCATTTTCTGGCGTCATGCCGTTTTCTCCTTAATGTCAAACATAAAAGCTTTGCGTCAGCGAGCCAATCAATAGATGCCAGCCGTCTACCAGCACAAACAGCATGAGCTTGAATGGTAATGAAATAATCATGGGTGAGAGCATCATCATACCCATGGACATCAGTACGCTGGCAACGACCATATCGATAATCAGAAACGGGATAAAAATGATGAAGCCGATTTGAAAAGCTGTTTTTAATTCACTGGTGATGTAGGCCGGAACCAATATTTTAAATGGCACCTGTTCGGGACCGTCGATTTCATCGTGATCCGAAATTTGGATAAATAACGCCAGATCGCTTTCCCGGGTTTGATGCAACATGAAAGTCCGCAATGGATCGCCGGCGATTTCAGCTGCCTGCATGATATCGATTTTATCTTCGGAGAAAGGGAGATAGGCTTCGTTGTAAATCCGGTCAATGACCGGCGACATGATAAAAAAACTCAGGAAAAGCGCGAGTCCGATCAATACTTGGTTGGGTGGCGAAGATTGTGTGCCAAGCGCCATGCGCAGTAATGACAATACAATGATAATGCGGGTGAAGCTGGTCATCATCAGTACTACCGCCGGTATGAAGGTTAGCGATGTCAACAGAATGAAAGTCTGTAGACCCAGCGTGTAAGTGGTGGTGCCATCCGGCCCCGGAACACTGGTAAACGCAGGGAAGCCTGATTGCTGCGCCGCTAACGGAAAACTGACGGCTGCGAAAAACAGGCCTATGCAAACGATGATGAAATTAAAAGAGCGGCGCATATGTCAGGGCATCCTGTGAATAATTGATTCAAAATAACCGATCCGATCATTAGGTATGTAAACATCCGGATCGCTTTAATCAGCTTTTGCTCTTCCCGATACTATTGTCCAGTGCATCGGAGAATTCCGATGAGGCGCGTTTCAATGCTTTATTTTCCGGTTCGAGTGAGGTTTTTTTCATGGTATGTAATTTGGAGACTTGACCCGGGGCAACACCGAGCACCAGCCAGGTTTCATCAATTTCAACGATAATGACGCGTTCGCGCTGACCGATACCGGTAGCGGCCACAATTTTAAGATGGCTTGAGGATATCGCCGGGATAATGGAAAAGCGCTTCAATGCCCACGTACTGGCGATGATGACAACCAGCACCAGCAAAAGGCCGGTGATCATTTTTGCCATACTGTCGGCGCCAATGATCGATTCCGGTGCAATAGGTGTTCTTTGTGCCGTTTCAGCAAAAACCTGGGTTGAAAAGATGAAAAACGAAATGAATGATAAAAAGATTGAGAATTGTTTTAGCATGATTTAAATACGCTATCGATTAAGTTTGCGAATTCGCTCGCTGGGTGTGATGACGTCCGTCAAGCGGATACCAAACTTATCGTTTACAACAACGACTTCGCCCTGTGCGATCAGACAACCGTTAACCAGTACATTCATGGGTTCACCAGCCAGTCCATCGAGTTCAACAACCGAACCCTGCGCAAGCTGGAGCAAATTCTTGATGGCGATTTTAGTGCGACCCAGTTCAACAGTCAGCTGAACTGGAATATCCAGAATCAAGTCAATATCGTTGGCAGTATTCTTGTTCAGGTTGTCAGATGAGAATTGCTTGAAAACGGTGGCCTGTGCATTTTTTGCACCTGAAAACACGTCATCCTCAGCTTCTTCCTGACGTTTTTTATTTGCGACACCGGAATCGTTTGCATCCGTTCCGGTTTCCAATGACGTGTCATCGTTCTTGCTGGCGATATACGGGGCGGCTGCTTCCTGTTCGGCCAAGGCTGTCGCCCAGTCGTCTTCCGCATTCAGTTCATCGGTAGTCGGTGTATCTGTCATGTGTATCTCCAAGGGTTATTCTGTTTCGGTTTGAGCGAGCATCGTGTCGACTTTAAGGGCATACTGACCATTTATAATGCCGTAGCGGCATTCCATAACAGGTACATCACCAACCTGTGCGCAAATGATTTCCGGGATATTGATGGGTATGACATCGCCAACTTGCATGCTTAGAATTTGTTCAAATGTAACGCGTGTCTGTCCCAGATTCGCAATCAATTCAACTTCAGCACCTTGAATTTGCTTTGAGAGTGATTTAACCCAGCGCTTGTCGGTTTCCATCTGTTCACCTTGTAATGTGCTGTAAAGAATATCCCGTATAGGTTCAACCATTGAGTAGGGCATGCATATATGAAACTCGCCGCCATGACCGCCTAAGTCCAGATCAAAAGAGACGCAGACAACGACCTCATTCGGCGTCGCTATGGAAGCGAACTGTGGGTTCATTTCGGACCGGATATATTCAAAGCTGACCGGGTAAATCGGTTTCCACGATTTTTCATATTCCTCAAATACAACAGTGAGCAAACGCCTGATAATACGCTGCTCGGTCTCGGTGAAATCCCGCCCTTCAACACGCGTGTGGTAACGACCATCGCCGCCAAAAAGATTATCGATGATCAGGAAAATCAAATCAGGTTCGAAAACCATCAATGCTGTGCCGCGCAGTGGCTTGATATGAACCATGTTGAGATTGGTTGGCACGACCAGGTTGCGGACAAATTCACTGAATTTGATTACTCTGACTGTACCCACCGCGATATCGACCGTCCGGCGAATGAAGTTGAACAGCCCGATACGAAATAGCCGTGCAAACCGTTCATTGATAATTTCAAGCGTGGGCATCCGCCCGCGCACAATACGCTCTTGTGTTGCGAGATCATAGCTTCTGATCCCGGAGACATCCTCTACCTGTTTTTCTTCGTCCTGTTCGCCAGTTGCGCTCCTGAGCAGCGCATCAACTTCATCTTGCGAAAGAAAGTCTTCAGCCATGTTATGTTATTGAATGACAAATGAAGTAAATAAAACATCCATCACTTCTTCGCGCAGTATTTCGGAGTCAAGCGTTTTCCTGATTTCATCGACAATTTCGGTGCTTAATTGCTGCTTTCCGCTCAACGGCGACAGGTCTGCTGAGGTTTTGCTGGTCAGTAACAGCAAAATCCGATTGCGGATTTCCGGAATTTTTTTGTCGATTTCCAACGAAACATCCGTGTCACGGATTTTTACCGTCAGACCTACCTGCAGATACTGATTTCGCTCTTCAGGCTGCAAGTTGACAGTAAATATGTCGAGTTCCTTGAACGCAGTCGGTATTTTCTTAGGCCGTGCCGGCTCGTATTCATCTTCCTGTTGTCCCTGCAGCAAAAACCATGCGCCACCCGCGCCCGCGCCAATGGCTAAAACTGTGACCACGATCATGATAATAAGTCCTTTCTTGCCGCTTGATTTATCTGTCGCTGCTATTTCTGACATGACATCATTGCTCCTGAATTTGATGCTCTGCATTATGGAAGATGTCGATTTACGGTGATAAGCTAAATAACAAGCAAATAGCATTGCTTTTTTGCACTACAGGCTGAGTTGATGACAGTTGATACCGGAGTTTGATAGCTGAAAAGCACTGGATAAGATGATTCGCGGGCGTCACCAAACATTCAGATTTTTAGCGTAATAATCGGCCTTCGATCGCAAGACGCTTAGAAGAAACATAATGAAGCAGGTAAAATGGATGTTTTTTATATCTCGTACAATCAACTGGTTAAAATTCTTTTTTGAAAGAGATGCGCTTGATTGTGAGCTGACTTTGTAAGGAGACTTCAGCAATCAAATATTTCGGGAAAAATCTCTGATCAAATTGGGCTGCTTGATTCAGTATTTTGTGGTCAACAAAACAATATTTTCCTCGAGTCTGCTCAAACCGAGCTGCTGGAAACGTGAATTCTCATGGAGCACATCGACCTGTCTGAGCAGATTGATTTCAGCATGGTGCTGGTACAATATGCTGATTTCTTCAACAGATACAGCATAGGGCGGGCCCTGCATTTCAGTTTGGGGATAATCGAAACTGACCAGCAGTAATTGTGTTGCAGGCGGTAGAATATGCATCATATGCTGCACATACCGCTTGCGTGTATCCGGAGGGAGCGCTACTAACGATGCACGATCATAAACGGCGCTGATTTTTTCCAGATGCTTTTTATTTAAATTGAAAAAATCGCCCTGCAGGATTGTTATCCTGCCGGCTGCATAACGAGCAAAATTCTGCTCTGTTTGTCGTACAGGAATGGCTTTATTCTCTTGGAAGAAGGCGGCGATTGCCAACTTGCTTAATTCCACGCCAAGGACGGAATGTCCGCGATTGTTCAGCCAAATCATATCCCGGGATTTTCCGCACAACGGAAGAAAAACTGTGCCGTTATCCGGAATTTCCAGCAGCGGCCAGTATTCCAGAAGATACGGATTAAAATCCTCCTGATGAAAGCCGATTTCGTTGCGTTCCCAGCGATTAAGCCAGTATTCGTGAGTCATAGTCTGTAGTGGATTTTTTATTGAATTTACTGATGCTTGTGCAATTTTGTGTATAGTGCTTTTTTATGTGCTGCGTCAACAGCATTTGCCTTGGGATGGTGCCGTACCCGGCGTGGATAATCGATACATCAGTATGCTTATGAAACCAGCTCGTGTAAACCTTACAATATTAGTTGCGATGCTGCTTTTATTACTGCTGCCGGGTTGCGTGCATCAGCAATATGCTACTACGCCTTATCCGGCCTGGGGTGAGGAAAACAGTATTCCGCGGTCCGACGGTAATCCGCCCTTGTTGCTACGAATGATGTATCCGGCAGATAGCGAGAAGACAGAAGCCTGTTTATTGCTGGTACATGGCATGAATGAGCATATCGGTCGCTATCGTGATGTCGCGTATTACTTTATGCAGCGGAATTTTATTGTCGCCGGATTTGATTATGAAGCACATGGTTTGTCCAACCCGGTATTGTGGCAGGCCGATCAGGCATTACGAGCAGGTGCTGCAGCTGTGGACGTCAGCGCGGCTTATCTGGCGCAAGCTGTGCTCGGCAATCTTGATCCTGCGCGCAAAAGTCTCGATCTGGCGCTGCAAAAAACTGTCGCGCTTTGTGATGCGCGTGGGAAAACAGGCTACCCGGTTTTTATTTTATCGCATAGTCTGGGCGCATTGATTACGGCAACTTTCTTGCTGCACAACCGGAACGACGTAACTGAACGTGTGCAAGGCGTTGTTTTCCTCGGACCGGGTTTTGCCGTAAGTGAACCACCCGGCTGGCTCGGCTGGCTGGCCAATCCGGTCATCAAATTATCATTTCATGCCGAAACGCACTTTCTGAATCCGCATGATGAGCCATTTCCGCTTATGGCGTTCAATCAAGTACTGGCATTCCTGACAGTGCCGATTCTGGAAGGCGTGTTTGAAATATTATCCTGGCCGGGGCTGCGGCGCGTATTTTCGCCAGTTACCCCGGCCTGGATGGTCGATTATCTGACCGATAGTGCGGAAGAAAAAAAGAAGATTCGGGAAGACAGCTGGATCATTCGCCGCACCGTGCCACGCTACGCAAAGGGTGTCGAGGAAGAGATTGTACTCTTTCGCCGTCAAATGCATGCGTTTGATACCCCGTATGATCTGATTTATTCGGCGCAGGATCCGATTACACCCGCCTGGGGCAGTGAAGATTTTATTCATGCGACACTGAGTAACCGTGGTGACAACCGCTATCTTGAACTGGCCGATTCACGTTATCATCAGCATCTGTTTCTAACCGAGCCGCACAGAAGCGAAGTTTTGCAGCATATTGCGCAATGGCTTGCGCATCGGATCAAGGTATTGAACGATGCGCAAAGCAGCAGGCATTAACAGGTATTGAAGTTAAACTTCGGATTAGGAAGAGTAATTTTTTTCCGGACAAACTGGCTGGCAAAATTAACGACACACTGTTCACAAATACGCAAGATGCGTACGGATGTCCGTGTATGCGGACATGGCGTAATGTGCTGGACTGCCTGCACACAGCGGAATCCGACGATTGAATGGAAGAAAAGCGACAGCGCTTTATAAAAAGTCCGAAAGACTATCGACCTGCCTCGAGCTGCACGTTCCGGTAGTCTGTAAGCAATCCGAGCAAAATGACTGTCACGCCCATAAAAAGATAAAAACCTATTGCGGCCGGTTCCTCGGCAAAACCCAGAATAAAAGGAACAGCCAGCAGCGCCGGACCGACGATGCGTTCGATCCAGCCATGCACCGTAAAGGATATTAGTCTGAAAATACCTAGGGGAAAATCTGTTGCCAGGGTAACCATCAAATGCACACCGGCAAGTATATAAGCCAGCATTGCAGGCATCTGGCTTAAGCTTAAGACTGTCGGCGCAAGTAAAAAGATACCGACGGTCAGATAATCCAGATAACCGTGCTGACGTGCGGAAATTACTTTCATTGTTTTACTCCTTTTTAGCGATCGATTGATAACATCGCCATTTTAAGAAGCAGACAGGTGCCGGTCTGTTATCCGGAAAACAGTTTTTGATAAAAATTCAGCTTTTATGAAAACTGCTTAAGTAAAGGCGGTATCGTTGATGCAGATTTGATCGCGTGTGTATTCCAGAAAACCGCGACTTCTGAAGTCATTCATGATTGTACTGACCACGGAACGGCTGGCGCTGACCAGGTCGGCCAGTTCCTGCTGAGTCAGGAAAATTTCCAGTGAATAGCCATGCGTGCAGCGCGCGCCGAACAGTTGCGCCAGTTCCAGAAGCGTTGCGACAACCCGTTCCTCGACAGACTGGGTCAAAATCGTACGCAGTTGATGCTCAATCCGCCGTTGCCGGGTGTGCATCAACTGGAAAATCAGCCATGCCAAATCCATTCGGCTGGAAATGAGTTGCCTGAAATCATCGTGTCCGATGCGATAACACACCGTACTGCCCAGCGCCTGGGCGCTTTCTTCCATCGTTTGGCCGGCGCTGTCGTTTTGAACGCAACCAGTGATATCTCCCTGCCTGAGCAGCGCCAGGGTTAAAGTATTGCCCTGCAGCGTGAGACAGGAGAGTTTAATAATACCCTCTTTAATCAGGAAAAAATCAGTACAATGATCTCCTTGGCGGTAAAGAAAATCCTTGTTTGGAATTTCTATTGTACGGACGGATGGATGTTCTTTTTGCCAATCCTGCAGATGCCGTTCGAAAATGGATTGGAGTGCCTGAAGTGCTGTGTTGGTATATTTGGGATATGACATGGGTCGAGGATCTGTTCAAGATTGAAAGTAAGTATACCTGAGCAGGTGTCGATTTCTTGTGCGAGCAGCATCGTGGACGGAATTTCCTGCTTTCAAACAGCTGAGTATACAATTACTTGCAGAGACTTTTGCAAAAGTCCTTCTTGTGATTTATAACCCATTGTTTTTATTGTTTCATAATTTTAAAAAACAGGATTTTGCAAATGTCTCGACAAATACCATTGTCATTTCGGTCGGCGGTCGAGCTCCGCCTGGGCAAAATAAGCAGACGCCTTGCGCAATACGCAATATCTCATTGGCACGCTTTAATTCCCGATTCTCGCGCTCTAATTCCTTGAGTCGCTCACGTTCCGAGGTTGACATGCCGCCTCGAATACCTTGATCAGTCTCGGTTTGTCGTACCCATTTACGCAGCGTCTCAGCACTACAACCAATCTTGGATGCTATCGATTCCAGTGCTGCCCACTCCGACGCATACTCGCCTTGGTGTTCTCGCAATAGCCGGACAGCGCGTTTCCGTACTTCCGGTGAATATCTAATTTGTTTTTTCATTGCTCTATCCTCTCAAGAAATAGAGTCTTATATGGACGCCTCCCGTTCTGGCAAGAGATATTTCATGATTTGGCGATACGAAGAATCGGCTTCAGTCTTATATCCGGCCTTGTTGCAGACTAAATATATATCTGCGGGCCCTGATGGAATTCGCCAAGAACGCCCTCATCTCCTGTTCGTGTTCAAGCACTTATCTCTATGCAGGTTCACGTTCTTGCGGTCCGACCTGTTTCGCCATCACACGGGTAATCTACCTGCGCAACCTTTTGGCATTCCACTCCTTTTTAGTAGTTGTTCTTTGTTATGCGGGTGCTTGACTCACATAACTCCTTTGGTACTTACGACCATGCGCCAGAATCGCCCATGCTGTTCGTGCCATTTTGTTGGCCATTGCAACGATAGCCACATTCGTCGGGCGCCTGTGCAGCAGTGCTTCGC
>Ga0268299_1001121_pt1 | contig 55763 bp, 36 predicted proteins | sample NOBtaG_FD_193484 | JGI IMG/M metagenome (GOLD analysis project Ga0268299, IMG submission 193484) | Activated sludge microbial communities from bioreactor in Nijmegen, Gelderland, Netherland - NOB reactor | ecosystem: Engineered > Bioreactor > Aerobic > Activated sludge | place: Netherlands... | reverse complement strand
ACTCTCAGCACGGGTGGCGTACTCCTTCCCCCTCGGCGCCAACCGAGGAGCTTGTGAATTGGTCTTCACAAGGAAGGGTACGCCGCCCTTCTCACGTTCGCGATCCACAGCTTTCGGTCATACCTCCTGCTGTCGCCCGTAATCCATGTAGGCCGCGATCGTGGCCGGGCGGGCGACGAGATGCGACTGCAACAGCGGGAGAAGCTGTTGCTTCATGGCTACGATGACCTTGCCGATCTCCGGATCGGCCGTTGCGACGATCTGCGCGCTCTGGTCGAGCATACCCGCGGTGATCGCGCCGAAGATGTCGCGTCGCATCTGCTGCGCGCGCTGATCATGTTCCCGCCTACGCTGAGCACTCAGCTGCCAACCGACGCCAAGAGCTGCAATGAGCGCAGCCACGACCAGAGCGATTGCCTGGATCGTCTGGGGTTGCGTCAAGAGCCAGGTCCAGTTCACCGGTGCCCACTACTCCCATGGGTGCGATGGCGCAAGGTTCTACTGAGTGGCTGATCGCCGAGCGAGCGCGTGACAACGCGAGCGAGGCGGCCCGCTGTCGAGTCTCGAGTTTTCAAGCGAGCCGTATCCGCAACGAACGGATTGGAGGCGGACGCATCAAGCACACCAAGCGAACGAACAGAGTGTCGGTCTGTAGGTCAGCCTTGATCACTGAAGAGAATTCGTTGCCAGTGTGCCGCTTGTGTGCCAGAGTTCGACGCCGATCGAGCTGCGGAGAGGATGGCATGGGAGCCGAGGCCGAGACCAAAAAATCGCGAGCGCACTTTCGGCGAGCTGGGCAGCTGATCCCTCGCGGCGAACGCACGTGGGTCGTGCGCATCTTTCTCGGGCGCGACGGGAGTGACCGACGGCGCTACTACAACCGGACGGTTCACGGGACGAAGAAGGACGCGCAAGCCATCCTCAACGGGCTCCTTACCGACAACGATCGCGGCAGCCTCATCGAGCCTTCACGCGAGACGCTCGATTCATTCCTCGACCGCTGGCTGCGCGATGTCGCCGCGGTGAAGGTCCGCGCCAACACGCTCGAGCAGTACCGACAGACGCTGCGACTGTACGTCCGCCCCATCCTCGGACGTGTGCGGATCTGCGACCTCGAACTCGCCGACTTCAACCGCCTCTATCGCGGCATGGAGGAGCGCGGTCTGTCGAGCCGGACGGTGCGACTCACGCACGCGGTGGTGTGTGGTGCCCTCGAGCACGCGGTCGCGAAGGATCAGACGCTGCTGCGGAACCCTGCCCGACTCGCTCAACTGCCTCGCGTCAAGAAGACCGAGATCGTTGCTCTCACACCAAGCCAGCTCGCCAAGCTCCGCGTCGCGGCTGTCAACAACACGCACGGAGTCGTGCTCCTCTTTGCCGTCGCAACTGGGATGCGACCCAGCGAGTATCTGGCCCTTCGCTGGAACGACGTGAACGTCGACGCGTGCACGGCGACCGTGGTTCGATCGATCCATCGCGCCGGGCCGGGCAAGTGGCACATCGAGGAGCCGAAGACGCAAAGCAGTCGCCGGACGGTGAAGTTCCCGACAACGATCGCGAAGGCGTTGAAGCTCCATCGGGCCAGCCAGGCGAAGGCTCGGCTAACGGCGGGCACATCGTGGCAGGATCACGACCTTGTGTTCTGCACCGAGATCGGAACGCCCATCGACATCCAGAACCTGAGGAACCGCGCATTCAAACCGATCCTCGAGGCAGCCGGTATCCCGTTGTCGACGCGCCTCTACGATCTCCGCCACACGATGGCGACGCTTCTCATCGACGAAGGCGTCGATGCGCGCACGGTCGCTGATCGCCTCGGGCACAGCAGCGTCGCGACCACGCTGGGTACCTACGTGCATCCATCGACGGAGATGCAGGCAAAGGCCGCACGCCACCTCGAAGACGTGCTGTTCACGCGTCGGGGATCGGCGGAGAGACGCCGATCCCCGCGGGCATAGCCACACTCTCTACGTGCACGCGAACTTCTATCTCAGAAGTTCTGCGGACTCCCGAGTCCAGCTCGACGGGCTGGTCCACCGGGCTGCTTCGGACGTTCGCTTGTTGTCGGCGCTCGGGTACGTTAGCCGCAGCGTGAGGCTACGCCTGTGGACGCTGAGACACGTTGCAATCGGTGCCGGTGCCGACGTGGGCCTCTGCTAGTCACCGGGTCCAGAAAGGCTCGCGATGCGCGCTTTCGTGCTCGCGGTTGCCGCCTCCGTCATCGGTGGCATTATCGTATCGCTGCTGATGGGATGAGGTAAACGGGGGGCTCCGAGGCACATCGCCTCGGAGCCCCCTGCGTTCGTGGAAGCCAGCGGTCGCTCTGAAGCTCAAATCTTCCGACCGTGCTCGCGAAGCACCGCGGCCAAGTGGGCCGTCAGTTCGGCGGCCACGCGAACAGATGCTTCCGCCTCCGCCGGATCGACGCGCCGCCCGCTGTGAACCACCGCGTTTCGCAGCTTCGCGTGCGCGACGAAGTCGCTCCAGAACGACTTGCTCGCAATGTCATCGCCGGACAGCTCACCGTACAGCTGACGCACGCGGTCGTCTCGAAGGTTGTTCCCCCGCAACGCACCCGGCGCTCGCACGATCCTCCCGAGCTCGCTCAGCCCACGGCGATCGAAGAGTTCGCTGATGACGATCTCCGTTTGGATCTCGCACGCCATCTGTGCAGCGACGACAGCGAGTTCCAAATCGCCGTCACTCCCCCGTTCCACCAATTCGCGCGCAGTGCTCATCAGCACGGCTTGGAACGGTTGCTCGTCGTCCATCAGAACAAGTAGCGGCACCAGATTGGCACACCCTTGGCACACATCCCCGTTTGTGGCCCCAGGGCGAAGCGTGCGGATCTAGAAAAAAGTCAGTATTAGCAGCATCTTAGCTGAGCGCGCCCGGGGTGAATCGAACACCCGACCTACAGATTCGAAGTCTGCCGCTCTATCCAACTGAGCTACGGGCGCGTACGGAAAACCTGCCGAGGTCGATCCATAGCCGAAGTCGGGGAGACCGTCACCCCTTCGCCGTCGGGTCGACGGCTCGGGTCGAGCCGGCACTAGACGCTTCCGATCCGACTCGACCGCGGACGTCCTCGAGGCGATCGGTGACGTTCCACTCCGACGCCCAGCGCTCGACGTACCCCCAATCGAGCTCCCCGATGCCGACCAACCCGAGAAGGTCGAGCTCGTCCTTTCGACGCCAGGCGATGAGCTTCAAGACGATCAGGTCTTCGGGCGTCGCCACCAGCACGCCGCTCTCCGCACGCCTCGCCCTTGCCACCACCTGCCGTTGCAGAGCCGTCTTGGCCACCTGCAGCTCGACCGTGACGCTCCCGTCGTTCGAGACGTAGCGGACGAAGTCGGGGCCGGACGGCGCACCCGCTCCCACCTCTGCGGCAACGCGATAGCCGGCGCTGGCGAGCACGTCGTGGAGGTGTCGATCGACGCTCGTCTCGACGGTCACGTCGATGTCCGCCGTCGCACGCGGCTCGAGCCAGACGTTGACGGCGTGCGCACCGATGATGGCGTAGCGAACGCCCGCTCTCTCGAGCACGAGCCCGACCTCGGACAGCGGGCTCGACGCCTCGCTCACGGATCGTACAGCCCGAGCGCCCGCGCCCGCGCGTAGAAGGCGCTCGGGTCGTCGTCGCGACGATCGCCGCCGGCGGTGCGCGCGAAATCCCGACAAAGACGCCAGCTCCGCTCGAGCCGCGCGTCGATCGAGAGGGCGAGGTGCTGCGCCGTCGCCGCCGCGTGCGATTCGCGCTTGGCTGCACCGACGCGCTCAAAGTACGCGCGGTCGCTCCCGGTGACGGGCATGTCCGGGAAGGTACTCTCGGCGCGCGGTGAAGGCCACCCGACGGTTGTGACCCTTCCGCGATCCACGCTACCGTTTTGCCGCAAGAAGGCGCCATGGCGACCACGGACCCCCACGACCGCACGCAGCCCGATCGCGCACCGCACACCCGCGAGGCGTGGACCCTCGTCCGCGCCATGCTCGACGACATGACGCGCACCATCGAGCAGGACGCCGAGACCGAGCTCGAGCTCATCGAAGGCCTGCGCGCCCTCGCGCGCATCACGGCACTCTGCTCCGAGCTGAGCGTCGACGTCGATCACGAGCACCCGTTCTTCTTCGACATGAACGGACCGATGCGGCTCGTCGGCGGACCGAATCCGGACGGCGCGTACCACCTGGCGATGATCGACGGGCGCCAGCGCTACCGGATCCGCGGACGGCGCGGCACCTCGGCGTACCTCGGCTTCCAGGTCCTTGCGGGACGCGGCCTCACGCCGCGACGCATGGCGGCCTACGTCTCGGACCACGACCTGCCGGTCCTGCCCGACGGCGACTTCGAGCTGGTGCTCGCGCGGCGCGAGCCGTCGCCGGCCGAGCTGCAGGCGGCGACGTGGGTGGAGATCCCCGACGACGCGTCGGGGATCGTCGTCCGCCAGTACGTCGGCGACGCGCACCACGAGGAGCTCGCGACCTACACGATCGAGCCACTCGACCGCCCTGCCCCGCCCGCGCTGCCGGACGACGCGCAGATCGGCGAGCAGCTCACCGCGATGGCGTGGACGATCGCCAAGCTCGCGACGCTCCACCGCACCGTCCGCCCGGACCTGCTGCAGACGCCGAACGAGATCGCGACCGCGGCGGCCGCGACGCTCGGCGGGGAGAACACGACGCCGGACAACCTCTACGCGATCGGCAGCTTCCGTCTCGGCCCCGACGAGGCGCTGGTGATCGACGCGACGCCGCCGGAGTCGCGCTACTGGAACGTCGCGCTCGAGAACGTCTGGCACGAGTGCTTCGACGCGCGCCGGCGGCGGATCTCGGTCACGAACGTCGCCGCCGTGCGGCGGCCCGACGGCGGCGTGCGCGTCGTCGTCGCCGCGCGCGACCCCGGCATCCCGACCGCCAACTGGCTCGACACCGGCGGCCGCCACCGCGGCTTCGTCACCTTCCGCTGGCTCGACGACCCGGAGCCGCCGGCACTGACGACACGCGTCGTCCCGCTCGACGAGGTCGTCCACCTGGCTTGACGCCGCGTGCGGGCGCCCGCGTGCCCACGACCGCATCATGCCTCTCCGCGCAAGAAGCGTGCGGCCGAGCCGCCGCGAGCGGGCCCGTCGTTCAATCGACCAGCAGTCCCGCCGCGCGCTGCGCGAGGTCCTGCATTCCGAGCCGGTTCGCGGTCGTGCGCGCGGCCTCCGCGAGCGCGCGGCCGCGCGTGCGGGCGTCGCGGCCGCGCTGCGACGGCGCGAGCAGCAGCCGCGCGTAGTCGAGCTGCGTCGCCGCGAGCCACGGCCGCGCCTGCGCGCGCTCGTTCTCGGCGAGCGCACGCTCGTAGTGCCGCGCCGCCGCCGTCGCGTCACCGAGCGTCGCGTGCAGCAGCCCGAGGTAGCGCCCGCCGTGGCCCATCAGCACTGCGCCCGCGCCGACCCCCCAGATCCGGTCGGCGTAGGGCTCGAGCAGCCGCAGCAGCGCCGCCGCGTGACGCTCGTCCGCGAGCTGCGCGCACGCCGGCACGAGGTGCCCCATCCACACCGGAAAGAGCGTGTTCTCGGCGATCGCCACGAAGTCGTCGCGCGCGATCTCCGCGAGCTCGGCGCGCGCTTCCTCGGTCTGGCCGGCGAGCGTGCGCGCGTGGATCAGGAGCGGCCGCCAGGCCGCGACGTTCGCGGCCGCGAGCAGCTCGACGTCGGACGCGGGATCGTCGCCGCGCAGCCGGCGCAGCGCGAAGCGCTGCAGCAGGTACGTCGGGCGGATGTGCGGGTGCTCGGTCGACTCGCCGACCACCACGGCCTCCTTCATGAAGCGCGACGCGGCCTCGAGCTCGCCGCGGAACATGGCGAGCATCGCTTTATATCGCAGCACGAACCAGGCGAACCAGCCGATCGGCGTGCGCGCGACCTCGTCGTCGAGCGCCGCGAGCTCGGCGTCGACCTCCGCGGTCCGGCCGAGCTCGAGCAGGTCGAGCACGCGCAGCAGGCGGACGCTCATGTGGTCCTCGGGGTGCGGCATGCGCGCGAGCAGCGCGTCGAGGTGCGCGAGGCCGGACTCGATCTCGCGCGTCGTCTGCGGCCCGGCGAACGCCCAGCGCGTGCAGCGCGCGACCCAAAGCTCGGTCGCCGGATCGTCGAGCTTCCCGGCGAGGCGGCGCAGCTCGGCGCGCACCTCGGCGCGCCGGGCTTTCGTCCCCGGCTGCGGCGACAGGCAGTACTCGAGTCGCGACAGCAACCGCGCGCGCAGCGACGTCGGTCCCTTCGGTCCGACGCGCACCAGCGCCTCCTCGAGCGCCTCGACCAGCGCCGGGTCGGCGCGCATGCGTCCGTACCGGCTGCCGCAGCCGAGCACGGCGCGCGCGAACAGCGCCGCGTCGTCGAGGCGGCGTGCGGTCTCGATCGCGCGCTTGAAGCTCTCCTCGGCGCGCTCGATCGCCGCCGCGTGCTCGAGGGCCTCCGCGTGCTCGAGCAGCAGGACGCAGCGCTCGGCGTCGGACAGCCCGCCGCGCGCCTCCGCGGCGCGCAACGCGGTGCCGTGATGGCGTGCTGCCTCGTCGTACGCGAACACCTCTCGCGCGCGCTCGGCCGCGCGCTGCGCGTACACGATCGCCTTCGCGAGGTCGTCGGGCAGGCCGGCGACGTGGAAGTGGTGCGCGAGCTCGCCGGCGGAGCCGCCGTGCGCCTCGAGCCAGGCGCCGAGCCGCTTGTGCAGGCGCTGCCGGCGCGCGGGCGGCGTCCGCTGGTAGACCACGTTGCGGTGCAGCGCGTGGACGAACGCGTAGCGTCCGCTGACGCCGCCGTCGCCCGCGGGCGCGACGCCGGCGCCACGGACCAGGCGGCCCTGTGCCGCGAGGTGCTCGAAGCGCTCCTCGACGTCTTCCGGCGCGAGCCCGGTCGCCGCCGCGGCGAGCGCCGCGGAGAACTCGAGGCCGGCGACCGCCCCGGCCTCGATCACGCTCGCGGCGCCGGGATCGAGCGTCTCGAGCTGGCGCTCGATCATGCCGCGCAGGCCGTCGGGGACCTCGCGCTCGACGTCCTCCGCCGGCGCGGCGAGACGCCACGCGCCGTGCTCCTCGAGCAGCAGGCCGCGCTGCAGCAAGTGCTCGACGACGCTCGCGACGAATAGCGGGCTGCAGCTCGCGCGCCGGTGGAGGATCGTCGCGAGCGCGCGCGGCGGCGTACCGCCGAGGCGAAGCTCGGCGTAGCGCTCGATGTCGCTCTCGACGAGGTAGTCGAGCGGCAGCTCGGCGCACAGTCCCTTCGCATGCAGGCGGTGCTTCAGGTCGCGGATCGGGTGCTCCGCGACCACCGCGTCGACCGGGCGGTACGTGCCGAGCACGAGCAGGCGCGCGGACGCGCGCCGCTGGGCGAGAAAGGCGATCAGATCCAGCGTCGAGGGATCGCTCCAGTGCAGGTCCTCGACGACGAGGATCAGCAGCTGCTCGGCGCCGAGCGCCTCGGTGAGCTCCGCGATCTCGCGCAGCATGCGCTCGCGCGTCGTGCCTTCGAGCTCGCGCTGCAGCGCCGTGCGAGCGGCCTCGTCGAGCAGCCAGGGCATCTGCGCGAGCCAGCTCGGCGCCACGCGACGGAGCAGATCGACGAGGGCCGCGCCGCCTGCGCCGCGCCCGAGGCCACCGAGCGCCTCGAGCACCGGCAGGTACGCCTCGCTGCCGCCGAAGTGGTCGAGGCACTGGCCGCGCGCGACGCGCACCGGCGGCTGCGCGCGCTCGGCGCGGCTCGCGAGCCACGCGTCGACCAGCGTCGACTTGCCGATGCCGGCCTCGCCGGTGACGAACACGACCTGACGCTCGGCGGCGACGGCACGGCGAAAGTGCTCGTCGAGCGCCGCCATCGCGTCGTCGCGGCCGACGAACGGCCGGCGCGCGACGGCCGCGGGCGCGGCACCGCTGCCCGGATCCGTGGTGCGTGCGAGCATCGAGTCGGGATCGCCCGCGCCGTCCGGGGCGACCTCGACCGCGAAGCGGTAGCCCTTGCGGGCGACCGTCACCACCATGCCGTCCGCAGCGCCGTCGTCGTCGAGCGCACGGCGCACCTTGCCGATCGCAACCTTCAGCACGGCGTCGCCGACGTAGGTGTCGGGCCAGACCGCGTCGAGCAGCTCGTCCTTGGTCACGAGCCGGCCGGGGTTCGTCGCGAGGTGAGAGAGCACCGCGAACGGCTTCGGAGCGAGGGGCACGGCGGTGCCGCCGCGCAGCAAGCACTGATTGACCAGGTCGAGCCGGAAGGCGCCGAAGCGAAGGACCCGAGCCGACATCGGCACCAGCGCGTATCAGAGCCGCGCGAATTTTTCCCGAACCTTTACCGTTCGTTTACGACGTGGCGGACGCGGCGGCGTAGCGGATCCTCGCGATGGACGAGGACGCACGCACCGACGCCCTGCCGTAGGAGCGAGCGTTCGTCGTCCAGCTCGGCAGCCGGGCCGACGTCGGGGGTGGGCCCCTCGTCGGCCGGGCCGAGCACATCGCCAGCGGTCGCCGCCGACGCTTCGCGTCGCCCGGCGACCGACTTTTCTGCCTCCGGATCGGGCATCCGGGCACGAAAACGCTCGCGTCCCGAGCTCGAGCCCGCTAGCCTCCACCGCCTGCCCGGGGCAACGCCGAATCGTCCGACCGCCGCGAGCGAATCCGCCAACCGACACCCGAGGATGCCGTGAACCGTATCTCCTACGCCATGGTCGCTGCGATGCTGACCGTCACGTGTCTCGCCGGCGCCGCCCGCGCGGACCAGCGCTGCGGCTCCAACCTGCAGCGCAACGTCTGCCTCGAGGCGAACCCCGTCTGCCCGAGCGCGGCGCAGCCGCGCGGTGCGAACCCCGGTAGCTGGCCGCTCTTCCAGCACGACCTGCAGCACACCGGCCGCAGCGCCAGCGCGGGTCCGACCTGCGGCAAGGTGCTGTGGACCACCAAGCTGAACGGCAAGATCCTGAGCGCCCCGACCCTCGTGCAGAGCGCGCCGGGCGCCAAGGAGTCGCTGTTCGTCCCGGTCGGCAAGCTGCCGGTCTGCTCGCTCGATCCGGCGACGGGACGCATCGAGTGGTGCGGTACGAACAATGCCGGCAAGCTCGTGGATCGCTCCGCGCCCGCGGTCGGCAACGGCCACCTGCTCTACGTCGGCACGCGCGACAACGACCTCTGGGCGATCGACGTCAAGTCGCCCGCGGCGCAGAAGCCGAACGTCGCGTGGCGGCAGAAGATCTGCACCGACGGCGACGTGACGACGCCGCCCGTCATCGGCACCAACGGTACCGTGTACATGGGCTCGGACTCGCTCGGCGCGGGCACGCTCATGGCGATGTGTCCGGGCGAGCAGCGCCAGCCGAAGTGGTGCATCAACCCGATCGGCGGCGGCATCCGCAACGCCTCGCCCGCGCTCAGCCCGAGCGGCGACCGCCTGTACGTGACCATCGGCGGCGGCGCGCTCGGTGCCTTCGATCCGGAGACCGGCGCCGAGCTGTGGCGCGTGCGCCTCGAGCCGCCGGGCAGCGTCGGCCGTGCGCCGAACTACGCTCCGGTGGTGCACCCGGTCACCGGCGTGATCTACCTCGGCACGCGCAAGGGCATCTGGGAGATCAAGCCGACCACGAACCCGACGACGGGCGTCGAGAGCGCCGTGGCGCGGCTTCTGTTCAACACCAGCACGGACCGCAAGAAGGTCTACTCGCCGCCCGCGCTCGATGTGGACCGCGGCACGCTGGTGTTCGGCGCCTCGCGCCAGAGCGACAGCACGCTGTTCGCGATCGGCCTCGACGGCAAGATCAAGTGGCAGCGCACCGGCCTCGCCGGACGTTTCCGCAACAACCCGCCCGTGCTCGACCGCGACGGCCGCGTCTACCTCGCCTTCGCGCGCAACGTCTACGCCTTCTCCCCGACGGGCGGCACGCTCTGGGTCGTCGAGGGCAAGACGCCCTTCAACTCGTCACCGATCCTCGCCGACGGCAAGCTCTACGTCGGCAGGACCAACGGCCAGGTGATGGCAATCGGAGGCTGCGCCTCTTGAAGAGGACGGTCGCCCGGCGGGGCTGCTCGCTCGCGCTGGCCCTCGCCTTCGCCGGCGTCGCGCTCGCGACCACGGCGAGGGCGGCGGCGATGCTCACCGAGGGCAGCACGTTCCCCACGTGGTCGATGCGCGACCAGACGGGCGCCACCGCGACGTCGCAGGATCTCGCCGGCAAGACCTACCTCCTCTGGTACTACCCGAAGGCCGGCACGCCCGGCTGCACGGCCGAGGGGATCGCGCTGCGCGAGAGCTACCCGAAGCTCCAGGCGGCGGGCGTCGAGGTGCTCGGCGTGTCGTTCGACGAGCCGGCGGACAACGCGGCGTTCGCCGAGGCGCAGGGCTTCCCGTTCCGCCTGCTGAGCGACGACGGCGCGCTCGCCGTCCAGGTCGGTGCAGCCGAGTCGCGCGAGCAGGGCGCCACGCGCCGCATCTCGTACCTGGTCGGACCCGACGGCAAGGTCCTGAAGGCGTACGACAGCGTCGACCCGAAGGCGCACGCGCAGCAGGTCCTCGCCGACGCCACGGCAAAGTCCGGCAGCTAGTGTCCCACTAGGCGCGATCCCCTCGCGCCGGGGTCGAGCGACCATCCGGACGGGCCGCATTGGTCATCCGCGCCCGATTCCGGCTAATCTGCTCGGATGCGAACGACCTCGATCCTGCGCCTTTCGGCCGCCTGCGCGCTCGTTCTCCTCGCGGCGGGCGCGCGCGCCGAGCAGCCGGCGCCGAGCGCCGCCCCGGCGCCATCCAAGGACCTCTACGTCGGACACGGCATCGCCATGCACGGCGACCTCAAGTACGGTCCCGACTTCAAGAGCTTCGCCTACGTGAACCCCGACGCGCCCAAGGGCGGCAAGCTCAAGCAGGCGGCCGTCGGCACCTTCGACAGCTTCAACCCGTTCATCGTGCGCGGCAACCCCGCCGGCGGCATCGGCCAGATCTACGACACGCTGATGACGTCGTCCGCCGACGAGCCGTTCAGCGAGTACGGCCTGCTGGTCGAGAAGGTGGAGATGCCGACCGACCGCTCGTGGGTGAGCTTCACGCTCCGTCCCGAGGCGCGCTGGCACGACGGCAAGCCGGTGACGCCCGAGGACGTGATCTTCAGCTTCGAGACGCTGCGCGCGAAGGGCCAGCCGTTCTATCGCGCGTACTACGGCAACGTGGACCAGGTGGTGAAGACAGGACCGCGCAGCGTCAAGTTCACCTTCAAGCCGGGCGAGAACCGCGAGCTGCCGCTGATCCTCGGCCAGATCCCGGTGCTGCCCAAGCACTGGTGGGAGACGCGCGACTTCGAGAAGACGTCGCTCGAGCCGCCGCTCGGCAGCGGCCCGTACAAGGTGAAGAGCTTCGAGCCCGGACGCCGCATCGTCTACGAGCGCGTCGAGGACTACTGGGGCGAGAAGATTCCGGTGAACGTCGGACGAAACAACTTCGACGAGATCGAGATCGACTACTACCGCGACGACACCGTCGAGCTCGAGGCCTTCAAGGCCGGCGAGTACGACTTCACGCTCGAGAACTCGGCCAAGGCGTGGGCCACGTCGTACGACACGCCGGCGCTGAAGAGCGGGCTCATGAGGAAGGAGGAGATCCCGAACAAGCGCCCGGTCGGCATGCAGGCGTGGGCGTTCAACGCGCGCCGGCCGCTGTTCAAGGACCCGCGCGTCCGCCAGGCGCTCGGCTACGCGTTCGACTTCGAGTGGTCGAACCAGAACCTCTTCTACGGCCAGTACAAGCGCACGCGGAGCTTCTTCGACAACTCGGAGCTCGCGGCGACCGGACTCCCGAGCCCGGCCGAGCTCGCGATCCTCGAGCCGTACCGCGGCAAGATCCCCGAGCAGGTGTTCACCGCCGCGTACGAGCCGCCGAAGACCGACGGCAGCGGCGACATCCGTCCGAATCTGAAGAAGGCGGCCGAGCTGCTCACGCAGGCCGGCTGGAAGATCGATCCGAAGTCGCGCAAGCTCGTCAATGACGAGGGCGAGGAGATGCGCTTCACCCTGCTGCTGGTGAGCCCCGCCTTCGAGCGCATCGCGCTGCCGTTCGTGAAGAACCTCGAGCGCCTCGGCATCACCGCCGACGTGCGCACGGTCGACAGCGCGCAGTACCGCCGCCTGCTCGACGAGTTCGACTACGACGTGATCGTCGGCAACTGGCCGCAGTCGAGCTCCCCGGGCAACGAGCAGCGGAGCTTCTGGGGCAGCGCCTTCGCCGACAAGCAGGGCAGCCAGAACTACCTCGGCATCGCCGACCCGACGGTCGACGCGCTGATCGAGGCGGTGATCGCGGCGCCCGACCGTCAAGCGCTGGTCGACCGCACGCGCGCCCTCGACCGCGTCCTGCAGTGGGGGCAGTGGGTGATCCCGCAGTGGCACATCGACCACGACCGCGTCGCCTACTGGGACAAGTTCGGCAAGCCGTCGGTCGTGCCCGACCAGGGCGTGCAGATCGACGCCTGGTGGATCGACCCGGAGAAGGCGAAGTCGCTCGACGCGCGCAAGCCGCGCCCCGCGAGCTGACGGCCGCCGACCACCGGGCACGCCGCCCGACGACCCGCTCGCGATGGCCGCCTACGTCTTCCGCCGCATCCTGCTCCTGATCCCGACCCTGCTCGGGATCATGCTGCTCAACTTCGTCATCATCAACGCGGCCCCGGGCGGGCCGGTCGAGCAGGTGCTGGCGCGCGTCAAGGGCACCGCCGTCGACGCGACGGCCCGCATCGGCGGCGGCGGCGGGGAGGTCGCGGGCGGCGGCGCGCAGCGCCAGGCCCAGACGACGAGCTCGGGCAGCAGCAAGTACCACGGCGCGAGCGGCATCGACCCGGCGTTCATCGCCGAGCTCGAGAAGCAGTTCGGCTTCGACAGGCCGGCGCACGAGCGCTTCCTGCTGATGATCTGGAACTTCCTGCGCTTCGACTTCGGCGACAGCTTCTTCCGCGACCGCTCCGTCGTCTCGCTGGTGATCGACAAGATGCCGGTGTCGATCTCGCTCGGCGTGTGGACGACGCTGCTGGTCTACCTGATCTCGATCCCGCTCGGCATCAAGAAGGCGGTGCGCGACGGCTCGCGCTTCGACGTGTGGACCTCGGGCGTGGTGATCGTCGGCAACGCGATCCCGAGCTTCCTGTTCGCGATCCTGCTGATCGTCGTGTTCGCCGGCGGCCGCTACCTCGACTGGTTCCCGCTGCGCGGCCTCACCTCCGACGACTGGGAGAGCCTGACGCTCGGCGGCAAGGTCCTCGACTACCTCTGGCACATCACCCTGCCCGTCCTGTCGATGCTGATCGGCGGCTTCGCGGGCTTGACGATGCTGACCAAGAACTCGTTCCTCGACCAGATCAACCAGCAGTACGTCGTCACGGCGCGCGCGAAGGGGCTGTCGGAGCGACGCGTGCTCTACGGCCACGTGTTCCGCAACGCCATGCTGATCGTGATCGCGGGATTCCCGGCGGCGTTCGTCGGCATGCTGTTCACCGGCGCGCTGCTCACCGAGGTGATCTTCTCGCTCGACGGCGTCGGGCTGCTCGGCTTCGAGGCGGCGATCAACCGCGACTACCCGGTGATGTTCGGCACCCTCTACTTCTTCACCTTGCTCGGTCTTCTCATGAAGCTCGTCGAGGACGTCACGTACGTGCTCGTAGATCCTCGGATCGACTTCGAGCGACGAGAGTAGCGTGGCGTCGTGCGCATGAACATCCGCGCGCACAGCGCGCGGCCGAGCGAAGCGAGCCAAGGAGTGGGGCCCCGTCGGGCTCTGCCCGATGGGGCGAGGGGCCGGGGCCCCTCGCCTCTGATGAAACGCCGGATCGCGAACTTTCGCGGCAACCGGCGCGGCTGGTGGTCGCTGTGGATCTTCTCGGCGCTGCTGCTCGTGAGCCTGTGCGCCGAGCTGGTCGCCAACGACCGGCCGCTGTACGTCCGCTTCGACGGGCGCTCGTACTTCCCGGTCTTCGTCGACTACCCCGAGACCGAGTTCGGCGGCTTCTTCGCGACCGAGACCGAGTACACCGATCCCGAGGTGCAGAAGCTGATCGGGGAGAAGGGCTGGATGGTCTGGCCGCCGATCCCGTACAGCTACGACACGATCGCGCGCGACCTGCCGACGCCGGCGCCGTCGCCGCCGACCTGGCAGAACTGGCTCGGCACCGACGACCAGGCGCGCGACGTCACCGCGCGGCTGATCTACGGGTTCCGCCTGTCGGTGCTCTTCGGCCTGATCTTGACGCTGCTCAGCTCGATCGTCGGCGTCGCGGCGGGCGCCGTGCAGGGCTACTTCGGCGGGCTCGTCGACCTGCTGCTGCAGCGCTTCATCGAGGTCTGGTCCGGCCTGCCGACGCTCTACCTGCTGATCATCCTCGCGAGCGTCGTGACGCCGGGCTTCTGGTGGCTGCTCGTCCTGATGCTGCTGTTCAGCTGGATGACGCTCGTCGGCGTGGTGCGTGCCGAGTTCCTGCGCGCGCGCAACTTCGACTACGTGCGTGCGGCGCGCGCGCTCGGCGTCTCCGACGCGCGCATCATCTGGCGGCACGTGCTGCCGAACGCGATGGTCGCGGCGCTGACGTTCCTGCCGTTCGTGACCAGCGGTGCGGTGGTCACGCTCACCGCGCTCGACTTCCTCGGCTTCGGCCTGCCGCCGGGCTCGCCGTCGCTGGGCGAGCTGCTGAAGCAAGGCAAGGACAACCTGCAGGCACCGTGGCTCGGCTTCACCGGCTTCGCGACGATCGCCCTGATGCTGAGCCTGCTGGTCTTCGTCGGCGAGGCCGTGCGCGACGCCTTCGACCCGCGCAAGGCGTTCAAGGCGGACGCGCCGCAACCCGCCACCAGCGACGCCGCGAGCGCGAGCGCACCCGCACCCAGCGTCGCGACCGCGGGCTCCCCGGCGGGAGACTCGCCGGCCGGAGCACCCGCCGCCGGGAGCGCGCCGCCGCTGCTCGAGATCCGCGATCTGCGCGTCCGCTTCGGCAGCGGTGCGGGCGCGTTCGACGCCGTGCGCGGCGTCTCGCTCACGATCACGCGCGGCGAGACGGTCGCGCTGGTCGGCGAGAGCGGCTCGGGGAAGTCGGTGTCGGCGCTGTCGATCCTCCAGCTCCTGCCCTACCCGCTCGCGAGCCATCCGGCGGGCAGCATCCGCTTCCAGGGGCGCGAGCTGATGGGTGCGTCGAGCGGCACGCTGCGCGAGATCCGCGGCGACCGCATCGCGATGGTCTTCCAGGAGCCGATCAACTCGCTGAACCCGCTGCACACGATCGAGCGTCAGATCTCGGAGAGCGTTCTCCTGCACAAGGACGTGGGCGAGGCGGCGGCGCGCGCACGCACGCTCGAGCTGCTGCGCCTGGTCGGCATCCGCGAACCCGAGCGGCGACTCGGCGCCTACCCGCACGAGCTCTCGGGCGGACAGCGCCAGCGCGTGATGATCGCGATGGCGCTCGCCAACGACCCCGACCTCCTGATCGCGGACGAGCCGACCACCGCGGTCGACGTCACCATCCAGGCGCAGCTCCTCGAGCTGCTGCAGGACCTGCAGCGCCGCCTCGGCATGGCGATCCTGTTCATCACCCACGACCTCGGGATCGTGCGCAAGGTGGCCGACCGCGTCTGCGTCATGCAGCACGGCGAGATCGTCGAGCAGGGTCGCGTCGACGCGGTGTTCGGCGCACCGCGACACCCGTACACGCGCGAGCTGCTCGACGCCGAGCCGCGCGGCGAGCCTCGCCCGGTGGCGCCGGACGCCCCCGTGCTGCTGCGCTGCGAGGACCTCGCGGTCCACTACCCGATCAAGGCCGGTCTGCTGCGACGCACGGTCGATCACGTGCGCGCGGTCGACGGCATCACGCTCGAGCTGCGCCAGGGCGAGACGCTCGGCGTGGTGGGCGAGAGCGGCTCGGGGAAGAGCACGCTCGGTCTCGCGCTGCTGCGCCTGATCTCGAGCCGGGGGCGCATCGAGTTCGCCGGACGCGAGATCCAGGACGTCCGCACGCACGCGCTCCGCGCGCTGCGCCGCGAGATGCAGATCGTCTTCCAGGACCCGTTCGGCTCGCTGAGCCCGCGCCTCTCGGTCGGGCAGATCCTCGAGGAGGGCCTGCTCGTGCACGGGCTCGGCGGCGACGCGGCGGCGCGCGAGGCGCGCATCAAGTCCGCGCTCGTCGAGGTGGACCTCGATCCCGAGACGCGGCATCGCTACCCGCACGAGTTCTCGGGCGGCCAGCGGCAGCGCATCGCGATCGCGCGGGCGATGGTGCTCGAGCCGCGCTTCGTCGTGCTCGACGAGCCGACGTCCGCGCTCGACGTGTCGGTGCAGGCGCAGATCGTCGACCTGCTGCGCGCGATCCAGACCCGCCGTCGGGTCGCCTACCTCTTCATCAGCCACGACCTGCGCGTGGTGCGCGCGATGAGCCACCGCGTTCTGGTGCTGAAGGACGGCAAGGTCGTCGAGCAGGGGTCCGCCGAGCAGATCTTCGCCACCCCGCGCGAGGACTACACCCGCGCTCTCACCGCCGCGGCCTTCGACCTCCGCGTCGTGCACGGGGCATCGCAGTAGCAGCCCCGGCTCGCGAGACCGGTCGCACCCGGGCGGGGAGGAACGCCACGCCGTTTGCGCCGCCGGATCGACCGTTCAGCCGTCTTCGCCCTTCTCCCAGAACCCGCCCGCTCGATGTCGCTTGCGCCAGGGCGCGCAGATCCGGCATCGTGCCCGGGCATCGCTCGGGCGACCGACCATCGTCTGGCTCGTAGAGGGAGGAACCCCCCAATGTCTCGCCGCAATCGCCAACGTGGCTCGTTCGCCGTTCTCGTCACCATCCTCGCTTCCTCTCTGCTCCTTGCAGGGGGGACGACGGCGGCGGCCAGCTTCGTCGCCTTCGAGACCGGGCAGGTCCGCCCGCTCGCGATGTCACCCGACGGCACCCGGCTGTTCGCCCTCAACACGCCGGACAATCGCCTCGAGATCTTCTCGGTCGACGGCGGCGGCGGCCTCACCCACAGCGGCACGGTGGCGGTCGGCCTCGAGCCGATCGCGCTCGCCGCGCGCAACGACGGCGAGGTCTGGGTCGTCAACCACCTCTCCGACTCGGTCAGCATCGTCGACGTCGCCTCGACGCCGCCGCGCGTGACGCGCACGATCAACACCTGCGACGAGCCGCGCGACATCGTGTTCGCCGGCCCCGGCGGCAACCGCGCCTTCGTCACCGCCGCGCGGCGCGGCCAGAACTGCCCGCTCGCCTTCGACCCGACCGTACCCGGCATCGGCCGCGCGGTCGTGCAGGTGTGGGACGCGAACGCGCTCGGCGGCGGCCTGAACGCGAACGCGCTCGCGAACGTCGTGCTGTTCGCCGACTCGCCGCGCGCGCTCGCGAAGAGCGCCGACGGCAACACCGTCTACGCGGCGGCGTTCCACTCCGGCAACCAGACGACGTCGATCCTCGAGACGCTGGTGTGCGACGGCGGCCACAACGCCCCGCCCTGCGCCAACGGCGCACCGGGCGGCGTCCTGGGCCCGAACGTCGACCACAACGGCGTCCCCGGGCCGGAGGTCGGCGTCATCGTCAAGTTCAACAACGCGAACTCGCGCTGGGAGGACGACGCCGGACGCAACTGGACGAGCGTCGTGCGCTTCGACCTGCCCGACCGCGACGTGTTCGCGATCGACGCCGGAGCGGTGGTGCCGGCCGAGACGGCGAACTTCCAGCACGTCGGCACGATCCTGTTCAACATGATCGCCAACCCGGCGAGCGGAAAGCTCTACGTCACCAACACCGAGGCGCGGAACGAGGTGCGCTTCGAGGGACCGGGCATCGGCACCACCACCGTCCAGGGACGCCTCCACCAGGCGCGCGTCACCGTGATCGACGGCGGCAACGTGACGCCGCGACACCTGAACAAGCACATCGACTACGACGTGCGCCCGGCGCCGCCGGGCACCGCGGCGAACAGCCTCGCGACCCCGACCTCGCTCGCGATCACCGGCGACGGCGCGACGCTCTACGTCGCGGCCTTCGGCTCGAGCAAGGTGGGCGTGTTCCAGACCGCACAGCTCGAGGACGACTCCTTCGTGCCGAGCTCCGCGAGCCACATCACGCTCTCGGGCGGCGGACCGACCGGCATCGTCCTCGACGAGACGCGCAGCCGGCTCTACGTGCTGACGCGCTTCGACAACTCGATCGCGGTCGTCGACACGACCACCGCCAGCGAGATCGGCCAGGTCGCACTGTACAACCCCGAGCCGGAGTCGATCCGCGACGGACGGCCGTTCCTCTACGACGCGACGCTGACCTCGAGCAACGGCGAGGCCTCCTGCTCGAGCTGCCACGTGTTCGGCGACCTCGACAGCCTCGGCTGGGACCTCGGCAACCCCGACGACGTGGTGCTCAACAACCCGCTCCCCGCGCGCATCCCGGCGATCGGGATCCCGAACGACTTCCACCCGCTGAAGGGACCGATGACCACGCAGAGCCTGCGCGGCATGGCGAACCACGGCTCGATGCACTGGCGCGGCGATCGCACCGGCGGCAACGACCCCGACAGCAACTCGTTCGACGAGGTGCGCGCGTTCGAGAAGTTCAACCCGGCGTTCACCGGTCTGATCGGCCGCACCGCCGAGCTGTCGGCGACCGACATGCGGGCCTTCACGGACTTCATCCTGCAGGTGACCTACCCGCCGAACCCGGTGCGCAACCTCAACAACTCGCTCGCGACGCAGGAGCAGGAGGGCCGCGACATCTACTTCGGGCCGATCAGCGACGTGGTCTTCAACTGCAACGGCTGCCACACGCTGAACAAGAACGTGAACGCGACGCCGGACGGCAGCTTCTCGGTGAACACCGGCTTCTTCGGCAGCGACGGCTTCGCGACCTTCGAGGGCGAGTCGCAGATGTTCAAGGTCGCCCACCTGCGCAACACCTACACCAAGGTGGGCATGTTCGGCCTCGCACCGGGCGCGCACACCGGCCCGCAGATCCGCGGCTACGGCGTGCTGCACGACGGCGCCGTCGACACCGTGTTCAACTTCCTGTCGGCGAGCGTGTTCTCGCTCTCCAACGCGCAGCAGACCCGCCTGCAGCGCTTCGTGTTCGCGTTCGACTCGAACCTGGCGCCGGTCGTGGGCCAGCAGGCGACGCTGTCGAGCACGGTGAACAACACCGGTGCCAACAACCGCGTCACCCTGCTGCAGGACCGTGCGGCGGCCGGCGAGTGTGACCTCGTCGTGCGCACCGTGGTCGCCGGCGAGGCGCGCGGCGGGCTGCGCCTCCCCGACGGCACCTACCAGCTCGACCGCGAGGACGAGCCGACCATCGCCGACGCCGCCCTGCGCGCGAGCGCGATCGAGCCGGGCCAGGAGGTCACCTACACCTGCGTACCGCCGGGCTCGGGCCGCCGCATCGGCCTCGACCGCGACGAGGACGGCTTCTACGACCGCGACGAGCTCGACGCGGGCACCGACCCGACCGATCCGGCGAGCTTCCCGCTGGTGCCGATCTCGATCCGCACCACCTCGCTCGCGCTGCGCGACGACCCGACCCCGCCGATCAACGTGAGCCAGCGTCGGATCACGTTCCGCTCGGCGAAGTACGGCGTCGCCCCGAGCGGCGTGATCGTGCCCACGCCGGGCAGTGCCGCCGATCCGACCTCCGCGGGTGCGGCGGGCGGCGGCGCGACGCTCACGATCTACCGGACCGACGGCGGCACCGACAAGGTCGTCCTGCCGCTGCCGGTCGCGCGCTGGAAGAAGATCGGCTCCGCCACCAAGCCGGCCTTCCAGTACTCCGACGCGAAGCGCCTCGACGGCCCGATCGCCGCCGTCACGCTGCGCAACGGCACGCTCGCGATCCGCGGCAGCGGCGCCGGCCTGTACCAGCTCGGCAACGCGCCGCAGGGCGGCATCGCGCTTCGCCTGCAGATCGCGGGAGAGCTCGAGTTCTGCGCCGCGGTCGAGCCCAAGGCACCGGCGGCGAGCAACGACACGACCAGCAAGTTCGTCAGCGCACGCAACGTCGCCGCGCCGGCGGACTGCCCGGACGTCCCCTAAGCACCGGCTCCTGACGCGGGGCCGGCGGCGCGCGCGACGCGCCGCCGGCCCGCGTCCGCCACCGCGTCCGCCACGGCGGAGCCGCTGGCCGACGGCCTCACTCAAGCCAGGGCCCCGTCCCGACCGATGGTCGGGACGAGGAGGCGAGCTTGACGCGGTGGTGGCAGTCGTTCCGCTCGTCGTTCGACGGGTCGGAAGCGGTTCGGGATTGCCTGTTCGGGCTCGCCTTCCTGGCGCTCGCGGAGACGTCGCGCGCGCTGTCGCTCGCCGGGGCGCCCTTTCCGATGCTCTGGCTGCCGTCGGGCTTGTTCCTCGGCGTGCTCGCGGTCACCGACACCGCGCGCTGGCCCCGTCTCCTCCTCGCAGGCGCCCTGGCGAACCTGGCGTTCAACCTGCGACACGACTTCGGGCCGCTCGAGATCGCCCTCTTCGGCGTCGCCAACGTGAGCGAGGCGGTCTCCGGCGCAGCCCTGCTGCGCCGGCTCGGCGGCCGGCGCGTCGACATGGCGCACTCCGGCGGGCCGCTGCTGCTCGTGCTCTGCACGATGGTCGGCGCGACGGTGGGAGCGTCGACCGTCTGGCTCGGGCTCACGGTCGCGCACGGCGTCCCGCCAGAGGGCCAGTTCGGCCCGTGGTGGATGAGCGACGTGCTCGGCACCATGGCGCTCGCGCCGTGCTTCGTCACCTGGGCGCAGCGCCCGCGAACCCGCGCGCAGCAGATCGAGTCGGGCGCGATGCTGCTGGTGATGCTGGCGACGCTGACCATCGCGTTCCCGTTCGAGCCGCACGAGCTGGTGATTCGCCCCCCCATCCTGCTGCCGGTCGGCCTGTGGGTGTCGATGCGGCTCGGTCCGTTCATGTCCGCGCTGGGCATCCTGCTGATCTCCCTGCGCGCGACCCAGTCGACGGTGATGGGCTTCGGCCCGTTCAGCGCCGCCGGCACTCCCGACCTGGTCTGGCTGCACGCCTTCCTCGGCGTCTACGGCGTGTCGACCCTGGTGCTGGCGGCGCTGATCGCGCAGCGCGACCGCGCCGAGGCGGCGCTGCGCGCGAGCGAGGAGCGCTACCACCTCGCGGTGCGCGGCTCGGGCGTGGGCATCTGGGACCAGGACCTGCGCACCGGCACGCGGTATCTCTCGCCGCAGTACAAGGAGCTGCTCGGCTACCCGCCCGACGAGCCCGACGGCTCCTTCGGCACCTTCGGCGAGCACATGCACCCGGACGACCGGCTGCGCGTCATCGAGCACCTGACGCGCCACCTCACCGAGCGCGCGCCGTACGACGTCGAGTACCGGGTCCGCAAGCGCGACGGCGAGGAGCGCTGGTTCCACTCGCGCGGGCAGGCGGTGTGGGACGAACAGGGCCGTGCGACGCGCATCGCCGGCTCGCTGCGCGACGTCACCGAGAACAAGCGACTCGAGCAGCAGCTGCGCGACGCGCGCGACGCGGCCGAGCAGGCGAGCCGCACCAAGAGCGAGTTCGTCGCCAACATGAGCCACGAGCTGCGCACGCCGATGAACGGCGTGATCGGCTTCGCGCACCTGCTGCTCGAGACGCCGCTCAGCGACGAGCAGCGCGACTTCGCGCAGACGATCCGCAGCAGCGCCGACGGCCTCCTCACGATCATCAACGACATCCTCGACTTCTCCAAGATCGAGGCGCACCGCCTGGTGCTCGAGCGCGTCGACTTCGACGTGCGCGACGTGTTCGACGGCGTGCTCGCGCTGCTCGCCGAGAAGGCGGCCGAGCGCCGCATCGAGGTCGCGGCCTTCGTCGAGGACGACGTGCCGCGCAAGGTGTGCGGCGACCCGGTGCGCTTCCACCAGGTGGTGCTCAACCTGGTCGGCAACGCCGTCAAGTTCACCGAGCGCGGCGAGGTGGTGCTGCGCTGCTCGCGCCAGGCGTCGTCCGGCGGTGTGGTCGCGCTGCGCGTCGCCGTCAGCGACACCGGCATCGGCATCCCGGCCGACGCGATCCCGCACCTCTTCGAGCCCTTCCGGCAGGCCGACCAGTCCACCACGCGCCGCTTCGGCGGCACCGGGCTCGGCCTCACGATCTCGAAGCAGCTCGTCGAGCTGATGGGCGGCACGATCGGCGTCGAGAGCGAGCCCGGACACGGCAGCACCTTCTGGTTCACGGCCCTGCTCGGCGAAGCGTCGGTGCCGGCCGAGCCCGCGGACTCCGCCCGTGCGGCGCGTGCGCGCGTGCTGGTGGTGGACGACAGCGCGACGATCCGCGCCTGGCTCGTCGCGCAGCTCGCGCGCCGCGGTCTCGACCCGGTCGCGGTCGAGGACGGCCGCCTCGCGCTCGCGACCCTGCGCCGCGCGACCGAGGCCGGGAATCCGTTCGAGCTCGTGATCCTCGACCTGGTCATGCCGGGCATGGACGGGCTCACGCTCGCCCGCGCGATCAAGGCGGACCCCGTGCTGGCGCCGGCGACGCTGGTGATGCTCACCGCGGTCAGCGACGGCCGCTGGAAGGTCGAGGCACAGCGCGCCGGCGTGGTCGCGTTCCTGATCAAGCCGGTACGCGAGCAGAAGCTCTTCGCCTGCCTCAGCGAGCAGCTCGCCGCGCGTGCGGCGGTCGAGACGGCATCCTCCGCGCAGGTGGTTCCCCTCGCCGGCCGCGTCCGCGGCGAGCGCGAGCGCGCCGGTCGGCCGCGCATCCTGGTCGCCGAGGACAACCCGATCAACGCCAAGGTGGCGCTGCGCATCCTCGAGAGGCTGGGCTTCGCCGCGGACGCGGTCGCGAACGGTCGCGAGGCGGTCGAGGCGGCGCGCAGCGGCGCGTACGACGCGGTGCTGATGGACTGGCAGATGCCGGTGATGGACGGACTGCAGGCGGCAGCCGAGATCCGCCGCGCCGAGCCGCCCGGACGCCGCCTGCCGATCATCGCGATGACCGCGAGCGCGATGGAGGGCGATCGCAGCGCCTGCCTCGCGGCGGGGATGGACGACCACATCGGCAAGCCGGTGCGACCGGACACGCTGAAGGCCGTCCTCCGTCGCTGGCTCGCCCGCAGCGCGATGTCCGCCTGAGCGTCCGGATGCGAAGCTCGCGTTCGCGCGACGGCCGCGCGACCCGAGCGGGATCGGTCCAGCGCGCCACCGGAGCGGATCGATCGCGGGCGGTACCCGTTCGGAGACCCGGAATGAGCCGTTTGCGCGAGGGTTTTCCTTGCGCGTGTGCCGTGGTTTCGGGCATGTAATCGATCGACCTCCCGCTTCTGGCCGGGACAACCAGACGCCGCGGACGCCCGTCGTCGCGCAGGCCACAGGAGAGCTCCCCAATGCAACGGTATCGTCACGCGCGTCAGGTGGTCCGGATGGTGCGTTTCCTCGCGAGCTTCGCGTGCTGCGCGATCGTCGCCGGCGCGAGCCCGGCGCAGGCGGCGAGCTTCACGAACTTCGAGACCGGGCAGGTGCGGCCGCTCGCGCTGTCGCCCGACGGGACGCGGCTGTTCGCGCTCAACACGCCGGACAACCGGCTCGAGATCTTCTCGGTGGGCGCCGGCGGCGCCCTGACGCACGCCGACTCGGTCCAGGTCGGCCTCGAGCCGAGCGCGGTCGCGGCACGGAGCGACGGCGAGGTGTGGGTCGTCAATCACCTGTCGGACAGCGTCAGCATCGTCGACGTGGCGTCGAGCCCGCCGCGCGTCGTGCGCACGCTGCTCACCTGCGACGAGCCGCGCGACATCGTCTTCGCGGGCCCGGGCGGCAACCGCGCCTTCGTCACCACCGCGCGCCGCGGCCAGAACTGCCCGGTGCCGGCCAACCTCACGACCGAAGGCATCGGCCGCGCGGTCGTGCAGGTGTTCGACGCGACCAACCTCGGCGCGTCGCTCGGCGGCACGCCGCTCACCAACGTCGTGCTGTTCGGCGACACGCCGCGCGCGCTCGCGAAGAGCGCCGACGGCAACACCGTCTACGCGGCCGTCTTCCACTCCGGCAACCAGACCACGGCGCTCTCCGAGGGCTTCGTCTGCGACGGCGGTGCCGGCGCGGGCCCGTGCAACGTGAGCGGATCGGTCATGCCGGGCGGCCTGCCGGCGCCGAACGTCGCCGACGGCCAGGTCGGGCCGGAGGTCGGGCTGATCGTCAAGTTCAACCCGGGCGTCGCGCAGTGGCAGGACGAGCTCGGCCGCAACTGGAACAACGCCGTGCGCTTCTCGCTGCCCGACCAGGACGTCTTCGCGATCAACGCGGCCGCGGTCACGCCGGCCGAGACGGCGAACTTCGCGAGCGTCGGCACGATCCTGTTCAACATGGCGACCAACCCGGTGAACGGCCGGGTGTACGTCAGCAACACCGACGCGAACAACGCGACGCGCTTCGAGGGGCACGGCACCGTCAGCACCACCGTGCAGGGCAACCTGCACCAGGCGCGGATCACGGTCCTGAACGGCCCGAACGTCCTGCCGCGCCACCTGAACAAGCACATCGACTACGACGTCCTGCCCGCGCCGCCGAGCGTCAAGCCGAACAGCCTCGCGACGCCGCTCGAGATGGCGGTGACGAGCGACGGACAGACGCTCTACGTGGCCGCCTTCGGCTCGAGCAAGATCGGCGTGTTCTCGACCAGCGCCCTCGAGAACGACAGCTTCGTCCCCGACGACGACGACCACATCGCCGTCAGCGGCGGCGGTCCGACCGGCATCGTGCTGAACCAGGCGAACGACCGCGCCTACGTCTTCACGCGCTTCGACAACGCGGTGTCGGTGCTGAACCTGACCACCGGCCAGGAGATCGCGCACCTGCCGGTCTACAACCCCGAGCCGCCGGTGATCGAGAACGGCCGACCGTTCCTCTACGACGCGGCCTTCACCTCGAGCAACGGCGAGGCGTCGTGCTCGAGCTGCCACGTGTTCGGCGACTTCGACAGCCTCGCGTGGGACCTCGGCGACCCCGAGGGCGAGATCGCGAGCAACCCGCTGCCGTTCCGCATCCCGGGCGACACGCAGTTCCACCCGCTGAAGGGCCCCATGACGACGCAGAGCCTGCGCGGCATGGCGAACCACGGCGCGATGCACTGGCGCGGCGACCGCAACGGCGGTCCGGGCGGAGCGTTCAACGAGGTGGCGGCGTTCAACTCGTTCAACCCGGCGTTCGTCGGTCTGATCGGCCGCACGGCGGAGCTGCCGGTCGCCGACATGCAGGCGTTCACCGACTTCATCCTGACCGTCAACTATCCGCCGAACCCGATCCGCAACCTCGACAACTCGCTCACCACCGCACAGCAGAACGGTCGCAACCTGTACTTCGGCGCGATCACCGACGTCGTGTTCAACTGCAACGGCTGCCACACGCTGAACCGCTCCCAGGGCTTCTTCGGCAGCGACGGCTTCGCGACCTTCGAGGGCGAGACCCAGTCGTTCAAGGTCGCGCACACGCGCAACGCGTACCAGAAGATCGGCATGTTCGGCATGCCGGCGGTGCCCGGCATCGAGACCGGCAACAACGGCAACCTCGGCCCGCAGGTGCGCGGCTACGGCTTCCTGCACGACGGCTCGATCGACACCGTGTTCCGCTTCCTGTCGGCGACGCTGTTCTCGATCAACGCGACGCAGCAGTCCGAGCTCGAGGCCTTCACCCTGGCCTTCGACGCCGAGCAGTTCCCGGTGGTCGGCCAGCAGATCACGCGCACCAGCACCAACGGCGCGACCGTCGACCCGCGCATCAACCTGCTGGTGGCGCGCGCGTCGACCATCAACCCGACCGAGTGCGACCTGGTGGTCAAGGGCACGATCGCCGGCGAGCAGCGCGGCGCATGGCTCACCGGCGGCGTCTTCCAGACCGACCGCAGCGACGAGACGCTCAGCGACGCCGCCGTGCGGGCGCTCGCCAACACGCCCGGCCAGGAGCTGACCTTCACCTGCGTGCCGCCGGGGTCGGGCGAGCGCATCGGCGTCGATCGCGACGAGGACGGCTTCTACGACCGCGACGAGCTCGACGAGGGCACCGATCCCGCCGATCCGAGCAGCTACCCGGGCGCGATCGTGCCGACCGGCATCCGCGCGACGTCGCTCACGCTCCGCGACGACGACACCGCGCCGTTCAACCCGGACGCCCGCACGCTGTCCTTCCGCTCGGCCAAGCAGGGCGCGTCGCCGAGCGGCGTCGTCGTGCCGGTCTGGAACGGCGGCGGCGATCCGACCACCGGCGGCGGCGCGACGCTCTTCCTCTACGACGGCGACGGCGGCAACGAGCTGGTGACGATCGCGCTGCCGCAGAGCGGCTGGAAGCGGACGGGCACCGCGAGCAAGCCGGGCTATCGCTACGGCGACTCGAAGCGCCTGCTGGGCCCGATCGTCGCGGCGACGCTGAGCAACGGCACGCTCACCATCCGCGGCCGGGGCTCCGAGCTCTACCCGCTGACCGGCGCGCCGCAGGGAACCGTCGCGCTCCGCCTGACGGTCGGCGAGGACATCCAGTTCTGCGCCGCGGCTCCCGCCAAGACGGGAGCGAACAACGACACGACGCGACGCTTCGTCTCCGTCCGCAACACGCCGGCGCCGCTCGCCTGCCCGCCGATCCCGGTCCAGGGCTCGGCGTCGCGCGCCTTCCTTGACCGCCCGGCGAGCCTCGTGGATTGATCCACCCCCTATGCCACTTCTCGAAGGAAAGATCGCCATCGTCACCGGCGCCGGCCGCGGGCTCGGGCGCGAGGAAGCTCTCGCGCTCGCCGCGGAGGGCGCCACGGTCATCGTCAACGACATCGGAACGTCCCTCGCCGGCGACGGCGGCGATCGCTCGCCGGCCGACGAGGTGGTGCGCGACATCGTCGCCGCCGGCGGCAAGGGTGCCGCCAACTACGAGGACATCTCGAGCTGGGACGGCGCCAGGCGCACGATCGAGCAGGCGTACGACACCTACGGCAAGCTCGACATCCTGGTGAACAACGCCGGCGTGCTGCGCGACCGGATGAGCTTCAACATGAGCGAGGAGGAGTTCGACCTCGTCATGAAGGTGCACTGCAAGGGCCACTTCGCAATGGTGCGCCACGCCTCGTCGCGCTGGCGCGAGGCCGCGAAGGCGAGCGGCACGACGTACGGCCGCGTGATCAACACGGCGTCCGAGGCCGGACTGCTCGGCTCGGCGGGCAACAGCAACTACGCGATGGCGAAGGCCGCGATCGCGGCGCTGACCATCAGCACCGCGCGCGAGATGGGCAAGTACGGCGTGACGTCGAACTTCATGGCGCCGCGCGCGCGCACGCGCATGACCGAGTCGATGCCCAACAACTCGATGTTCGCCAAGCCCGAGTCGGGCTTCGACGTGTTCCACCCGCAGTGGCCGGCGCAGCTCGTGGTCTTCCTCGCGAGCGAGGGCGCGGCCGACCTGAACGGCCAGGGCTTCATCGTCTGGGGCGGCGAGGTCGACCTCGTCCGCGGCTGGCACATCGTGTCGAAGCTCGAGACGCCGGGCGCCGGCATCTCCGCCCAGGATCTGATCGAGCGCAAGGACGAGCTGTTCGGCGACCAGCCGCGCCAGCCCACGTACATGTAGGACGTGCCGGGGGGACGCCGTCCGCACCGTGCGGGCGGCGTCGACCCGACCCCCCGCTGCATTCCGGCTTCTCCCGCGCTGCGCGCCCGTGTTATCCGGGACGGATGACCCTGCGGCCCTCTCCCCGCCGACGCGGCGCGAACCACGCGGCGTGAATCGCGTCCTGGTGGCCGGCCTCGTGCTGGCCCTCGGCCTCGCCGCCGCCGGGTGCGCCCCGCGCGAGCGTGCCGCCGCCGAGCCGTCCCGTCCCGACGTCCTGATCGTCACCCTCGACACCCTGCGCGCCGACCACTGCTCGGCGTACGGCTACGAGCGCCCGACGACGCCCCGCATGGAGCAGATCGCGCGCGACGGCGTGCGCTTCGCGACCGCGTACGCGCCGATGCCGACCACCCTGCCCTCGCACGCGACGATGTTCACCGGCCTCCTGCCGCGCACGCTCGGGCTGCTCAAGAACGGCATCCCCTTCGCCCATCCCGCGCCGACGCTCGCCGAGACGCTCGGCGCGCAGGGCTACCGCACCGCGGCCTTCGTCAGCTCGTTCGTGCTCGACCGGAGCTTCGGCCTCGCGCGTGGCTTCGACACCTACGACGACCGCTTCGCGCGCGGCGAGTGCAAGGGCTACGGCCAGCAGTGGGAGGGCTTCGATCTCGAGGGCGGCTTCTGCCGGCGCGGCGCGCGCACGCGGGAGCGGGCGGAGCGCTGGCTCGAGGAGCAGGGCTACCTCCCGCGCAAGGAGTCCCGGTACGACCCCGCGATCATGGTGCGTGACGCGAACGCGGCGCGCGACGCCGGCGCGGCGACGAGCGAGCACGGCGCGACGCCGCCCTACTTCCTGTGGATCCACCTGTTCGACCCGCACGACCCCTACCTGCCGCCGCCGGCCGAGGCCGCGCTGCTGCCGCCGCAGTCCGCGCAGCCGAGCGACCTCGAGCGCCAGATCGCGGCCTACGACGGCGAGATCCGCTACGCCGACGACCAGGTCGGCAAGCTGCTCGATCGCCTGGCTGCGGCCGGCCGTCTCGACGACACGCTGGTGATCGTCGTGTCGGACCACGGCGAGGGCCTGATGGACCACGGCTGGATGCACCACGGCGCGCTGCTCTACGAGGAGGCGGTGCGCATCCCGTTCCTGGTGCGCTGGCCGGCGCGCCTGCCGCGCGGGCGCGTGGTCGAGGAGCCGGTGCAGCTCGCGGACCTGGTGCCGACGGTGCACGACCTGCTCGGCCTCGCGCCGCCGGCGCACGCCGTCGAGGGCGTCTCGCTGCGCGGCGCGCTCGAGGGTACGTCGCCGCTCGACCCGCAGCGCGCCATGATCCTGCAGCGACGGATCTACGATCGCGAGCTCGAGCTCGGCCTGCCGCTGCGCGGCGAGAAGTTCGGCATCCGCGTCGGCGACTGGAAGTACATCGAGGCGCGGACCGACAAGACCTACGAGCTGTACGACCTGGCGCGCGACCCCGGCGAGCTGCACGACGTCTTCCGCAAGGACCGCGCTGAGGCCGCGCCGCTCGCGCAGACCCTGCGGGCGTGGACGTCGCGACCGGTCACGGCCCCGTCGCCGGGGACGGTGTCGGACGAGGCGGCGCGCCGTCTCGAGGCTCTGGGCTACGTGCAGTGAGCGGGGCGCCGGTGGCGATGGGGTCCTCGCGATACGGCCGGCGCGCCGCGTAGAGCGCGCGCCGCGCCTCGATCGCCGGCACCAGCTCGGCGCGACCCGCGTCGCGCGCGGTGACGATGGCCGATGCCGCCGTGCGCTCGGCGTCGAGGAAGCGGCCGGTCTCTGCGAGCGCCGTCGCGAGCAGGTCGAGCGCGTCGGGGTCGCCCGGGCGCAGGCGGGCCACCTCGCGCGCGAGCTCGAGCGCCTGCGCCCCGTCGCGCTGCGACGCCGCCGGGTGCGTCGCGAGCAGCCAGGCGAGGTTGTTCGGTGCCGCGAGCTCGTGCGGATCGAGCGCCATCGCCGTGCGGTACTGCGCCACCGCCTCCTGGGGTCGCCCCGTGCGCGCGAGCGCCACGCCGAGGTTCACGCGGAAGATCGCCAGGTCGGGGCGCAGCCGCACCGCTTCGGCGTAGTGACGCGCGGCACCGCGCACGTCGCCGCGCTCGTCGAGCGCCTGCGCGAGGTTGAAGTGCATGACGTAGTTGCCCTCGGTCACGGCGAGCGCGCGGCTCGCGAGCGCCACCGAGTCGCGCCAGTACGGGAGCTGCGCGCGGGTCGCGAGGGCGAGCGCCACGAGCACCGTCAGCACGCACGCGGCACGCAGCGCACGCGGCACCCGCAGCGCCCGCGCCGCCTCGGCCATAGCCGCCACCAGGACGACCAGCAGGCCGATCGACGGCAGGTACGAGTAGCGGTCGGCGGTCGACTGCTGGCCCACCTGGACCAGACCCACCACCGGCACCAGCATGCCGACGAAGCAGGCCCAGCCGACCAGAAGCCAGGGCCGACGACGCGCCTCGCGCAGCGCGAGCAGGCCCACGCCCGCGAGCAGCGCCGCACCGGTCGCGACCTGGCCGCCGGGAATCGTGCCGCCGAGCAGCGCCGGATTCGGATACAGCGCCGCGAGCCCGCTCGGCCAGAGCGTCTTCTGGACGTACCAGGCGTAGGCCGCGAGCACGCCTGCGACGCGCGCCCCGGCAGGCAGCTCGACGCGATCGGCCACCGCTCCGGCGGCGTGCTGGACGAGCACGGTGATCACGCTCGACGCGGCGGCGAGGGCGAAGAACGGTGCCTTCTCGAGCAGCAGGCGACCCGTCGAGCGGCGACGGTCCGCCGCGTCAGGCGGCCCGGGGCTCAGCGTGCTGCGCCGGAGCGGCCAGTAGTCGAGCAGCAGGAGCACGCAGGGCAAGGTCACGAGCATCGGCTTCGCCATCAGGCCGAGCGCGAACAGCAGCAGGGTGGCGACGTAGCGCGCAGCGCCGCCTCGCTCCGTCCACCAGACCCACGAGAGCACGGTCGAGAGCCCGAAGAAGGCGCACAGGACGTCCTTGCGCTCGGAGATCCACGCGACCGACTCGACGCGCAGCGGGTGGAGCGCGAACACGGCGGCGACCACGAAGCTCGTCCCCGGTCGCGCTCCCAGGCGGCGCAGCACGCCGAACACCAGGAGGACGTTGGCGACGTGCAGGAGCACGTTGACCGCGTGGTGCCCGGCGGGGCTCGCTCCGAAGAGCGAGACGTCGAGCAGGTAGGAGAGCCACGTCAGCGGGATCCAGTTCGCCGTGCGTCCGGTGGTGAACGCCCAGACGACGCCGTCGCGGTCGAGGCCGCCGCGCAGGTGGGGGTTCGCCGAGACGTAGCCCGGATCGTCGAAGTTGACGAAGCCGAACTGCAGCACGGGGGCGTAGACGGCGAGCGTCGCCAGCGTCAGGACGGCGAGCGGCGCGAGCGACCCCACGCCGGCCGCAAGATCCGGCGACCCGCGCCGCGAGCGAACCATCGTTCGGCGGAGATATCCGATCCGGCGGCGGCGTTCGACCCCGCCCCGCGCGACGCGCCCGGCTCGTCAGGTACGAAATTTTTTCACGGACGGGGCCCCTTTCGGATTGATCGCGACCACCTGGAGCTGCATAAAATTCACGACCACCCCGCCGGGACGCCTCCCGATTCCATGCGCAGCCCGAACGAACGCCCCGCCCTCCCGTCACCGCGCACGCTCGTGCTCGCCGTGCTGGTCGCCCTCGCGACGGGGCTCGCGACCGTGCCGCGGCCGTGGGCGACGCGACAGCTGCCGCCGGACAGCCTCGAGATCCTCGCCATCGCCAACGCCTGGGTGGGCGGCGCGGGCTTCGTCGACCCGGTCAAGTGGAACTTCTACCAGACGACGGGAGTGCCGTTCCCGGCCTTCTCCCTCCGCCCCCCCGTGGCGATCGCGCTCGCTGCCGTGCCGCTCGCGCTCGACGGCGACGTGGCGGACGCGATCGTCGCGCACGCGGCCCTCGCCAGCGTGATCGCGGGCGCGGTCGTGCTGCTCGCCCCGTCGCTGCTGAGCCTTCCGGCAGCCGTCACCGCGGCGCTCGTGCTGGGCCTCTCGCCGGCGTGGGCGAGGCTCGCGCAGGCGCCGATGTCCGACGTGCCCGCCGTGGGGGCCTTCCTGCTCGTCGTCGCCCTCGCCCCGTCCGTGCCGCGGTCCTGGCCGGCGGCCATCGGCGGTGCCGTGCTGACGATCGGCGCCTGGGCGACGCGGCCGAACCTGCTCCTGCTGGCCCCGCTGCTGCTCGCGGCGGTCGCCTGGCAATCGGGCTGGCGTGCCGCGGCTTCGCGACGCTGCCTCGGCTACGCCGGGCTCACCACGCTCGGCCTGATCGCGGTGCGCAGCGCGGTCGCCGCCAGCACGGGATCCACGCCCTACGCGGGGTACGGATTCATGGCCGAGATCCTGCACCCCGACGACCCGCTGGACTACGGCAAGACGTACGTCGGCGCCCTGGGATTCGTCCTCGGCCACGCGCAGGCCGTCGCGGCGACGTGCGCCACCCGTCTGGGCGAGGTTGCGAGCACCCTGCTGTTCTCGCCACCGTTCCTGTTCACCGGCTGGCTGCTCCTGCCCGGAGCCGCCTACTGCCTGCTACAGCGCGGCGGCTCGATCGGACGGCGGCTGATCGCGCTCGGCGGGATCGCCTTCCTCGCGGTCGCCGTCCTCACCTACTGCTGCTTCGCTGCGCGCTACCTCGTCCTGCCGATGGTGTGCGCCGTGCTCTGCGCGGCGTGCGCGCTCGACGACGCCGCCGCAGCGCTCGCAGCCCGCCGGCGAGAGAAGCTCGCGACCCTGCTGCGCGCCGGCACGATCCTCCTGGTCGTGGGCTTGCTCGGTGCGACCGCCCTGCGCGACCTCGGACCGTCGTCGCTCGCCGCGTGGTCGCACTACCTCCGCGGCGGCACGCTCCTCGCTCCGGGCGACGATCGCGGCGACGCCGACGACCTCCGGCGTCTCTGCGCGCGACTCGAGGCCGGCGCGATCGTCGCCACGCCTCGACCGTGGACGGTACACGCATGGTGCGGCAACCCGAGCGTCATGCTCGCGCGCGACCTCGACGATCCGGCCCGGCGCGCCGCCTTCTTCGCGCGCGAGCGAGCCGGCTACGTGATCGCCGAGCGGAGCGCGGCGTTCGCCTGGCTGCCGGGATGGAGCGGCGCGCAGCGAGTGGCGTCGGGCTCGCTCCTGACGCTCTACCGCGTCGGCGGCGAGCGCGACGCTGCCGGCTGGCAGGCTCCGCAGCCTCTCCTCTGCGCGGGGCGCGGAGCGAGCTGCGCCCGAGCGCTGCGCCGCTGAGCGGCCACGCGCGGCCCGGGCGGCCGCGACGCCTCGGGGAGAACGCTCAGCCGCCGGACTCGGGGGCCGTCCGCCACGGCGCCGCCGAGTCTCCGCGGCGCGCCGCCCGGAGCGCCTTGCGGGTGAGCACCGGGTGGATGCGGTAGATCGTGAAGAAGGCGTTGCGGTAGGCGACGCGGCGCTCGTGTGCGTCGAGCAGAGCGAGCAGACGCGGGTCCTGCTCCCAGTTGAAGTAGTCGGAGGTCACCAGGTAGTCGTGCCCGTCGCGCATCGCCCCGAGCGAGGACGCGTCGAGGACGTCGTGGAGGTCGAGGCGCGCGACGCTCTGGAGGTCCCAGTGCTGCCACCAGCCGGCGCTCCAGAAGCGGGCCTTCTGGTCGGCGGCCGCGATCTCGCGCACGACGCGGGAGGCGTCGAGCACGGCTCGTACGCGCGCGGACTGCTTCTCCGACGGCCCCGGCCACGAGAACGTCCCCGCCGGCGAGCCGGCGAGCGCGAGCCCGAGGAGCACGGCCCAGGCTCCGAGCGCGATCGCCGACCCGTGCGCGCGCCGCCGCCCGGCCTCGAGCACGGCGAAGTGCACGCACAGCGGTGCCGTGATGCACGCGAAGAACAGGTAGCGCAGCCACGGGATGTCGGCGCGGAGCAGCCACCAGGCCGAGACCGCGACGGTCTCGGCGCCGAGCAGCAGTGCGATACGGCCGTCCACGCCGATCCCGCCTTTGCGCCGGGCGCGCCAGAGCAACACCGCGACGGCCGCGAGCGCGAGCAGCAAGGCGACCGGCACCAGGCCGAGGTTCTCGTGCAGCACGCCGAGGCGGTAGGACAGGGTGCGACGCTCCGTGAGCGCCGTCGCGCCTTCGCGAAGGCCCGATCCGGCCATGCGAAAGAACGCCGCGTACTCGCGCCAGCGATCCGCGTACGGCTGCCAGCCGCCGAAGGCGGCGAGCTTCCACGCCTCCACCCCGACCGGCACGGCGAGCAATCCCGCGAGCCACGCGCTTCCGACCGCCAGGGGGCGGCGCCGGCCACGCGCGCCGAGGCCGAGCGCGACGACCCCGAGCAGCAGCACCGCGCTCGGAAGGAGCAGCAGCACCTTGCTCGCCACGCCGAGACCCGACAGCAGCCCGCTCGCGACGGCGCGCTTCGCGGACGAGACGCCGTCATCGTCGAGCGCGACGAGCGTCGCGAGGACCAGCAGCAGGCCGGCGACGACCTCGCCACGCGGCACGACGAACGCCACCGACGGCTCGATGGTGAGGCCGACGATCGTCGCGAGCGCGAGCACCGCCGACACGACGCCCGACGCCGATGCGAGGCGGGGCATCATCCGCCACCAGACCAGGACCAGCAGCGCCAGCACCACGAGCGCGCTCGCCACGTTGGCGACGAACGGTCCCTCGCCGGCGAGGCGGTAGGCGATCGCGATCGGCACGACCAGGGTCGGTCCGGTCGTCGCCTCCACCGGCCAGAGCTCGAACCGGCCGTACTTCGCGTAGCCGTACGCGCCCATGGCGGCGAGGTTCCGCGCCAGCACCGCGGTGCACGAGCCGTCGTGCGGATCGAGGTGCGAGCGTGCGAGCGCGAGCAGACCGGCGGCCGAGCTCGCGACGACGACGGAGCCCGCGAGCCAGCCCAGACGGGCGATCACGGGCGAGGACGGCCCGCCCTCGCGTCCTGACGAAACCGCCGGTGGCGTCGCTCCCTCGATCGGCGTGCTCCTCCGGACGCGGGCGGCCTCGCCCCGCTAGGGCGCGCTCGGCGGCCGGTCGGCCTTCCCTGCCCGACGCACCAGGATCGCCGCGCGCAGCATCAGCGCCGTGCCGCCCACGTGGTGGTACCGTCGGGGTTGTCCTTCAGGTCGATGCCCGCCGCGAGCAGACGGTCGCGGATCTGGTCGGACTTCGCGAACTCGCGCGCCTTGCGCGCGGCGCGCCGCTCCTCGAGCAGCCCCTCGATCTCCGCGGCCGACAGACCCGCCGACTCGGCGCGCGCGGCGCGATCGGCGGCGAGCGCCTCGGCCGGATCGCGCTGCAGGATCCCGAGCTGCGCACCCACCGCACGCAGCGCGCGGCCGACGCCGCGCGCCTCGGCGAGCTTGCCCGCGTCGACCAGGCGGTTCACGGCGCGCACGGCGTCGTGCAGCGCCGCGAGCGCCCGCGGCGTGTTCAGGTCGTCGGCGATCGCCGCTCGAAACTCGTCGCGGCAGGCCTGCGCCTCGGGTGCATCGGCGGCGTCGCCGCCCGCGAGGTCGGCGCGCTGCAGCGTCTCGTACATCCGGACGATGCCCGCCTGCGCCTCGCCGATGCCCTCCTCGGCGAACTCGAGCGGGCTCCGGTAGTGCGTCTGCAGCAGGTACAGGCGGATCGCGTCCGCCGGGTACGTCTCCAGTGCTTGACGGATGGTGACGAAGTTGCCGAGCGACTTCGACATCTTGTCGGCGCCGCGGCGCAGGAACGAGACGTGCGTCCAGTGCGTCGCGAGCGCGACGCCGCTCGCCGCCTCGGACTGCGCGATCTCGTTCTCGTGGTGCGGGAAGATCAGGTCCTCGCCGCCGCCGTGCAGGTCGAAGGGCTGGCCGAGGTAGCGCGAGCTCATCGCGGAGCACTCGATGTGCCACCCGGGACGTCCCGGACCGAACGGGCTCTCCCAGACCGGCTCGCCCGGCTTCGCCGCCTTCCACAGCGCGAAGTCGCCGGGGTTGCGCTTCTGCTCGTCGACCTCGATGCGCGCACCGGCCTGCAGGTCCTCGAGCTTGCGGTGCGACAGCTTGCCGTAGGCCGGGAAGCGGGTCACGTCGAAGTACACGTCGCCGTGCGCGCGATAGGCGATGCCCGCCTTCTCGAGCGTCTCGATGAGCGCGATCATGTCGGGCACGTGCAGGGTCGCACGCGGCTCGACGTCCGGCTGGCGGCAGCCGAGTGCCGTCACGTCGGCCGTGAACGCGTCGCACATCTCGGCGCCGAGGTCGGCGGCCGAGCGCCCGGACGCGTTGGCGCGGACGATGATGCGGTCGTCGACGTCGGTGAAGTTGCGCGCGTAGGTGACGCGCATGCCTTCGGCCTCGAGGAAGCGGGCGACGACGTCGAACAGGACGTAGACCCGAGCGTGCCCGACGTGCGCGAGGTCGTACACGGTCACGCCGCAGACGTACATCTTGAGGTGACCCGGCTCGGCGGTCTGCACGGGCTCCACGCGGCGGGTGAGCGTGTTGTAGAGCGAGATCGGGGACGCGAAGGACATCCGGTTCAGCTACCACGCGCGGTCCTGCCGGGCGAGACGGAGTTTCCCGCCGCAAGGGTCCTCTCCGTCTGCGGAGCGCGCGTCCGTCCGGCGTTCCGGACGCGAACGGGCGCGACGTGCAGGCTGGCGCGCCGGGTACTACACCGTCGTCGCGAGCCTGGCTTCCCGGAGCGGTCCATCCGGAGACCGACGTGAGCCCGCCGGGCGAGGGCGTCGGGCGGCGAGCCGAGGGCGTGGAAACGAGCGACTGCGATGAAGACGAAGACGACCGGCAAGCGGAAGGACGGCGGCAAGAAGCCTGCGAAGGCACGTGCTCTCGGGGCGGCGGCGTCCGCCAGGGAGAACGCCACCGGGGAGCGCGGCAAGCGACCGGCGGGGAGGACGCCGAAGGACGCGGTCCGCATCGGACAGGTGCCCGACATCAAGCCCGGCAAGTACGCCGACGGCATGCCGTACAACCAGGTTCAGTACGTCGAGTGCAAGCTGATCCTCCGCCCGAACCACTTCACGTCGCGCAAGAGCTTCTTCGACTTCGCGAAGCTCCTGCGCCGTCCGGCCGCGAAGAGCGGCGTCGAGTTCTCGGTCGGCGAGCTCGCCAGCGCGCCGCTGCAGATCCGCGAGGTGCTGTTCCTCGACACCGCGGACTTCCGGCTCTACAACAACGCCTTCATCCTGCGCCGGCGCATCCCCTACCGCGACGGCTTTCCGGCGGGCGACCCCGAGATCGTCTTCAAGTTCCGCCACCCGGACATCCAGAAGGCCGCCGAGCTCGACGTGCGGCCGAACATCCCCGGCGACTACCGCGTCAAGTTCAAGGTCGAGGTGCTGCCGCTCAAGGACGAGCTCGGCGGCATGCGCATGCTGTACTCGCACAACGTCGAGCTGACCCTGAGCGCGCTGCGGCAGGACGAGGACCGGACGTCGCTCGCCACGCTCATGAAGACCTTCCCGCCGCTGGCCGGGCTGAGGACGAAGCCCGGCGAGAAGGTCGAGCTGGTCGGCGGAACGATCGTCGAGGAGGTGCTGCAGGACATCGGCACGCTCGACTTCGGCGACGGCGCCGTCACGAACTGCAACGTGGCGCTGTGGCGGGCGCGCGGCGACCACCGGCCGCTGATCGGCGAGTTTGCCTTCCAGCTCAAGCTCCGGCGCGCGGCCACGGTCAACGACCGGGCGATGCGGCGCGCCGAGGCGTTCTTCCTCGCACTGCAGGACGAGGCGCGCGACTGGATCGCGCTCGGCGCGACCAAGACGGCGGTGGTCTACCGGCTGAAGGGCAACCCGCCCCGGGCGCACGAGTGAGGCGGCCAGCGCCGACGCGACCGCCTCGCCTCAGAACACGCCCGAGAAGTCGAACCTCGTCTTGTGCACCCAACCAGTCTTCGCGGCCAGGGTGCCCTTGCGGTTGAGCACGTCGCCGCGCCACTTGAGGACGGACTTCTGTGAGCGCAGGTAGCTCAGCACGAAGAGGTCGAGGGCGGCACCGCTCACGCGGTCGCGCCACAGCGCCGCGTTCTTGTGGCAGTCCTCCTTGCCGGCGAAGCTGCCGTTCGTCGATTCCAGCCAGTCGCAGACGAGGTCGTCGGCCCGCCCCGGTCCGGCCGCCTGCTTGAATGCCTGCACTTCGGCGAAGGTGATCCCCTTCATCGAGCCGTTCTGCGTGACGACGTCGAAGAACCACGCGAGCTCCTGGAGGGTGCGCGCCGCCCCACCGCGGGCGCTCGCCCACGCGTCGGCGTGCTTCTCGGCCGCCGCCGCAGCCTCTCGGATCTTCACGTTCTGCCGCGCGCGCATCTCGGGCGATCCCATCAGCGACCGCAGCTCCGCCTTCGGCGCCGCTCGGAGCGCGTTGTTGACCTGCCACGACTTGACGATCGCGAGGCCTTGGCCGATCGGGACGTGGCAGGCGTTCCACATCTCGTTGCCGTGCGCCGGCATGGCCGCGCGCACGGTCGGCTCGCCGACGGCCTTCACCAGCGGCTGGAGGCTGCCCTGGCCGATGTTCCACTGCAGGACGCCGCACGAGATGCCCTGGCCGTCGAAGTTTCCGCTGACCGCGACGTAGGGGTCGCCGCTGCTCTCGAAGGTCCCGGTGACGTTCACCAGCACCTTCAGCTCGTCGTCGTCGATCGCCATCCTTTCTCCTCCACGTTTCCGAACGAGATCAGCTCTCGTCGGTGGAGAGCTCCTGCGTCCGGGTGGCGTTCACGGGTCCCGTCGTGCGCACCGCGACGGTCGCCGGCCATCGGGCGTCGAGCAGTCGGTCCTTGGCGATCCACGCGAGCGAAACGCCGTCCGACTGGTTGCCCCCGAGGACGCGGTAGGCGTCCCCGTCCTCGCCGGCGTAGAAGCCGACGTGTCCCTTCCAGCCTTCCTTGCGCTCGCGCCAGAAGACGAGCACCGCGCCGACCGTCGGCGTGCACGCGACCCCGAAGCGGAGCCAGCTGCGTGCGCCGAGCGGGTTCGCGGGCAGCGACTCCTCGGTGAGGGTGGCGCCGATGCAGTGCGCGACGAACAGCCCGCACCACGGAACGTCGTCCGCCGCGTAGTCGATCCCGAGGCCGTCCGCCCAGTCGAGAATGACCTGGTTGCTCTTCTTGCCGGGCGTCTCGCGGACGCCGAGCAGACGCCGCGCTTCCTGGAACCACACCACCGCGGCATCCTCGAGCAGCGAGCTCGAGGGCGCGGCGGCACCGAGTAGCGCGGCTCGGGTCTGCGGACCGACGACGCCGTCGACCTCGAGGTGGTTGTCGTGCTGGAAGCTCTTGACGGCGCGGATCGTCTGACGCCCCCAGATTCCGTCGATGGGTCCCGTCGTATAGCCACGCTCCGCGAGCGCCCTCTGGATGTCTCGTACGGTCATGCGTCCTTCCTCGCTGCTCACCGCTCGGCGGTGGACCCGGTCACGACCGCCGCGGTGGCGATCGAGTCGATGCCGGGCTCCCATCCGAGCGCGGCTCGCGGTAGCGGTCCGACAGCAAGCCCCGCGCCGCGGTGGCCTCCGGCTGGTCACGCAAAAACCGCCGCCGACAGACGCTCCGTCCCGGTGCCGAATCGAGAATCGCGGCAGGCGCTCCTCGACACCGTACACGACGTCCGCCACAGCGGACGTCGCCGCACCATCTCGACGCGCCGGCAACGTCGAAGATGCCGCCGCGACGGCGACCTGCGGAACGCCGTCGTGGCCGCGCGCGACCAGACGGACGCTCGCTCAACGCTCGCGGAGGAAGGCTCGCAGCGGCTGGTCGCGCCAGCTCCCGGCGGTGAACTTGTCCTTGTACGGTGCGTAGCGCGGCGGCGCCGCCGGCTCGGGGCGGTCGCCCATGACCGTCACGCGCTGGATCACGCGCTCGCCCGCGAAGTCGTTCAGCACGTGGTGCTGCGTGCAGCGATTGTCCCACATCGCGATCGTGCCCTCGGTCCAGCGGTAGCGCACGGTGAAGCGGTCGCGCGTCGCGTGGCGGACGAGATAGGCGAGCAGGACGTCGCTCTCCTCGTGGCTCAGCTCGACGATGCGGCGCGTGAAGTGCTCGTTCACGAACAGCGACTTGCGCCCGGTGACCGGGTGCACGCGCACCACCGGGTGGATCGCCTTGCGCTCGGGGGTGTAGTGCGGGCTCGCGTCGTGCAGCGCGCTCAGCCCCTCGCAGAGGTCCTTCAGCGGCTGCGAGAGCGCGTCGTACGCCTTGTACATGTTGGCCCACAGCGTGTCGCCGCCGACGGGCGGGCACGTGCGCATGTGCAGGATCGCGTACACCGAGGGCTCCGCCTGGCACGTCAGGTCGCTGTGCCACTCGTCGGCGACCGCGCCCGCGCCGCTCTCGGCGCGCAGCTCGAAGAACTCCGGACGCTCCTTGTCGAGCGCGAGGTTCGGGTGACCCTCGAGCTTGCCGAACAGGCGGCCGAACGCGATGTGCTCGTCGGGCGTCGGGTGCTGGTCCGGGAAGAACAGCACCAGGTGCTCGGCGATCGCCGCGAGGATCGCCTCGGCATCGGCCGGGCCGGCCTGCTTGACGTCGATCCCGCGGATCTCCGCGCCCAGCGAGCCGGACAGCGGCGTCACCTCGAGTGTGCTGGCCATGTCGGAACCTCCACGGCCGGAGTACCGCACGCTCCTCCGCCTGCCAAGCGCGGCTTCTCCGGCGTCGCGTACCGTACGGCGTCGCGGTGCGCCCGTATTGTGTGGAGCCGATCGATCACCTGGTCGTATCCCGAGTCAAAGCTCGAAAGGACACGCGCCATGGAGAGCGTCACCATCTCGCCGAAGTTTCAGATCGTCATCCCGAAGCGGATTCGCGAGCACCTGAAGCTACGCCCCAGACAGAAGATCCAGACGATCCTGATCGACGACCGCATCGAGCTCATCCCGTTGCGGCCAGCTCGCGAGATGCGCGGCTTCCTGAAGGGCATCGCCACCGACCTTCCGCGCAAGGACGATCGCGTGTGAACGTCGTCGACTCGTCGGGCTGGCTCGAGTACTTCGCAGACGGACCCAACGCGAAGCTCTTCGCACCGGCAATCGAGGCGACCGCCAAGCTCATCGTACCCACGCTCAGCCTCTACGAGGTCTTCAAGCGTGTTCTCCAGCAGCGCGGCGAAGCGCCCGCGCTGCTGGCCATCGCAGTCATGCAGCAAGGCAGCGTGTCGAGCTGAGCGCGCCGATCACCCTCACCGCGGCACGTCTCTCCCTCGAGCACCGGTTGCCGATGGCGGACAGCATCATGCTCGCCACGGCGGGCGCACACCGGGCAACGCTCTGGACGCAGGACGCCGACTTCGCCGCGGTGGCCGGTGTCAAGTACTGGCCAGCACGCGCCGGCAAGTGAGCCTCGCAGCACGCGCCGCCGCCGACACATGGGAGTCGCGGAGAGCAACGCAGACCTCGAGCGGGTTCCCGTCGGCGCTGTGCGTGCTTCAATGGGGCCGCGACTAAGGAGCCGCGGAAGGCTTCGTGCAAGGTACGCCTCGAATGCCGGCTGGCCGCGGCTTCAATGGGGCCGCGACTAAGGAGCCGCGGAAGGGGCTCGATCACGGGCGCAACCGTGACGTCGTGATCGGGCTTCAATGGGGCCGCGACTAAGGAGCCGCGGAAGGAGAAGCACGTGCGTGTTCGCCGTGGCCGCGGCATCGCTTCAATGGGGCCGCGACTAAGGAGCCGCGGAAGGAACTCGACCGACGTCTAACCGTTGACCGACTGGTGCTCGGCTTCAATGGGGCCGCGACTAAGGAGCCGCGGAAGGCCGGCCGGCAGCTCGCGCCACGTCGACGCGAGTCCCCGCTTCAATGGGCCCGCGACTAAGGAGCCGCGGAAGGTCCGACAGACGAACTGCGCCGCACGCATCGCGGCAGGGCTTCAATGGGGCCGCGACTAAGGAGCCGCGGAAGGCCCCGCCGTCGAGTTGATCGCGGAGGCCGAAGAGAAGCTTCAATGGGGCCGCGACTAAGGAGCCGCGGAAGGGAGGACCAATTGAGATCTCGATTGGTTCACAGCATATTCCGCTTCAATGGGGCCGCGACTAAGGAGCCGCGGAAGGCCGACGGGCTGCGCGCCGGTCGCATCCTCTCGGCGCAGCTTCAATGGGGCCGCGACTAAGGAGCCGCGGAAGGCGATCGGCTCGTAGAGTGCTTGACGGGCGTTCTGAGAGCTTCAATGGGGCCGCGACTAAGGAGCCGCGGAAGGCGAGCCCATACGGCCCTGCGGGTGCGCCGACGCGATCAGGCTTCAATGGGGCCGCGACTAAGGAGCCGCGGAAGGATCGATTAGCTTCCTCATATACGAACCTCCGGCTGTCAGCTTCAATGGGGCCGCGACTAAGGAGCCGCGGAAGGTCTCCGCCGAGATCGAGGCCGCGATGCGCGACACCCTGGCTTCAATGGGGCCGCGACTAAGGAGCCGCGGAAGGACGTCGCCGGCAGCAGCATCGGACAGCGCGACCTCGCTTCAATGGGGCCGCGACTAAGGAGCCGCGGAAGGGCCTTACCCAACACGGCGTCCACCACACGCTTACCTGCTTCAATGGGGCCGCGACTAAGGAGCCGCGGAAGGAGGGCAAGCAGGGCGAGGATCTGTGCAACGCGCTGATGCTTCAATGGGGCCGCGACTAAGGAGCCGCGGAAGGCCCGCCGCGCGCCCCTTGGCGCATGTGCGGACGCAGGGCTTCAATGGGGCCGCGACTAAGGAGCCGCGGAAGGCCGGGGGCTCCGTCGCCGTACCGAGCGGCAGCGTCGTGCTTCAATGGGGCCGCGACTAAGGAGCCGCGGAAGGATGCGCATACGATAGGAACCAATGCAATAGGTATTTTCTGCTTCAATGGGGCCGCGACTAAGGAGCCGCGGAAGGCCGCGCTAGTCGCCCGGGCAGTCGACGGTCACGCCGTGCTTCAATGGGGCCGCGACTAAGGAGCCGCGGAAGGAGAATCGAGGGCTCGAGGTCCGGGAGAACCCCGGCAGCGAGCTTCAATGGGGCCGCGACTAAGGAGCCGCGGAAGGGCCTGAAGTGGGATGTGCTCGCGAACGTCAAGCACACGCTTCAATGGGGCCGCGACTAAGGAGCCGCGGAAGGGCCTGGATAGCCGCGATGCAGCGCGGATCGTCCACTCGCTTCAATGGGGCCGCGACTAAGGAGCCGCGGAAGCTGCCCTCGACTCGACACCGAGCCCGCCGGCCGCTGGCTTCAATGGGGCCGCGACTAAGGAGCCGCGGAAGGCAAGTCGGGCGACCAGAACCCGACGCCGTCCGAGATGCTTCAATGGGGCCGCGACTAAGGAGCCGCGGAAGGGTGGCTCGCCGACCACGGCATTCGCGAGGATATCAGGCTTCAATGGGGCCGCGACTAAGGAGCCGCGGAAGGAGTCCAGCGAGGCATTTAGTGGTTCTCCTTCCCGCTGGGCTTCAATGGGGCCGCGACTAAGGAGCCGCGGAAGCGGCGCCCGCACGCTGGAACGTGTCGTGGCTCTTGTCGCTTCAATGGGGCCGCGACTAAGGAGCCGCGGAAGGCGAACCAGGTGTCGCAGACACCGGCGACCACCGACTAGCTTCAATGGGGCCGCGACTAAGGAGCCGCGGAAGGCCACCGCGCGCCACGCATCGGTCGCGCAGCTCCGCGAGGCTTCAATGGGGCCGCGACTAAGGAGCCGCGGAAGGGACAGGTCTCCGCCGCGCGCCTGCCTGATCTCCGCCTTGCTTCAATGGGGCCGCGACTAAGGAGCCGCGGAAGGCTGCAGGTGGCACGGCGTGCCGGAGCATGTTGGTCGCCAGCTTCAATGGGGCCGCGACTAAGGAGCCGCGGAAGGCCCGTTGCCACCGCCGCCCTGCTGCGGTCCGAGCGGCGCTTCAATGGGGCCGCGACTAAGGAGCCGCGGAAGGCTCGCGAAGGGCCGCGAGGTCTACGTCGAGGGCGAGATGCTTCAATGGGGCCGCGACTAAGGAGCCGCGGAAGGCGCACCGCTCGAACTATTGAATTTTCAAGGATCTTTGCGGTCATTTTCGAGAGGCCTGCCGAACACGCGGCCGTAGAGGACACAGGTCGGCGTTATCCTTCCGGAACCGAAGCAAAGTCAAGTAGTTTGCGTGTTCGAGCAGCCCCCGGACATTCGCCGGCACCTCGCCGCTCGAAACAGCGGCGCCGGCATCCGCCCCCTCCAATCCGCCCCCCTCCCCTTCATCGCGTCTCGAAACCGGGAAGTGCGTTGAGCTCACCCGTCACGACGCGCGCCAGGAGCCGGGCCTGGATCTCGAAGACGCGCCGGTAGCTGACGCGGTATCCGAAGATGGGATGGCTCACGAGCGTGTCGATCCGCTGCTCGTACGCACGGATGAGCCCCGTCCTACCCGTCTGGGTCATGACGACGGCCCCGCCGACGCGCATGAAGTCGTCGGGCTGGACCATGCGGGTGTTGATCGCCGTCAGCACGGCGGAGTCCGCAACCAGCGGGCGGAAGCCTTCCATCAGGTCGAGGGCGAGCGCGGGGCGTCCGAAGCGGGGCTGGTGGAAGAAGCCCATGAAGGGATCGAACCCGACCGCGTGACAGGCAATGACGAAGTCCTTCGTCAGGAGACTGTAGGCGAACGACAGCATCGCATTCACCGGGTCACGCGGCGGGCGCCGGTTGCGCAGGCGGAAGTCGAACTGGATCCGTCCCGGCTCGTCGTCCAGCTTGATCATGCCGGGCAGGGCCGCGAAGTAGAGCCGCGCCGCGTTCCCCTCGATCCCGAGCAGCTCGTCGAGTGACGAAGCCCGCACGGCCCGCTGCGAGAAGCGGCGAAGGCCATCGAGAGTGGATCGTGGCGGCTCGGCGTGATTGCGCTTCAGGAGCGTTCTCTGGTTGCGCACCTTGGTCGAGACGATGGACCGCGCGACGGCGAGGCAGAACGATCGATCCTCGGCGCGACGGAACTGATCACGCCGCAGAAAGACGTTCTTCAGACCCATCCCCTGTGTCAGACCGTAGAACCGGCCGCCGAACGAGAAGTGCGCGATCGTCTTGTCGAGCCGGCACAGCCCGTGCACCGCAGCCGCGGTGAGCTGGTTGTTGCCGAAGACGTTGACGTGCGAGATCTCGTTCAGCCGCACCTCCTGCAGGGTCTTGCCCTTCTCCCGCACACGGAGGATCTCGCTCGTGCGGCCGATCGAGAGCCCGTGGCCGGTGATGTAGAGCGGCCTTAGATCGTCTCGCGCCGGGACGAGCCGGCGAACCGGCTTCTCGGTCGCCTCCTCGACGAGGTCGAGTACGTCGCTGCCCGCCTCGTCGGGGAACAGCGGCATCTGCCTTGGGAGCGAAGAAGGATCGACCGTGGCGCCGAGCGCGTCCGTCTCGTCCGGGAGGCAGATTCCGACCAGCGAGCAGCGCGGGCACTTCGGCGAATCGACGAGCGGCGGCGGGATGCGCGGCGACCTCGCTGCCGCTCGGGCGCGCTCGAGGGTGTCGAGAGTCTCCTGCACGAGGGCGTCGTCGACTGCGATGCGCACCCTCTGCCGAGTGCGATCGTAGTAGAGGACCGCCTCCGCACAGTCGTAGCCGTTGTCGCGCAGGACGAGGGCCTGTGCCGCCACCTGGATGCGATCGGCGGGCCAGGCTTCCGGCCCGTCGGGCGTCTCGCGCGGCGCGCCTCGCTTGTAATCAACCGGCGTCGCCTGCGACCCGCTGCCCTCGACCACGTCGATCTTGGCGATGATCCCGACGCGATCGCTGGTGAGCTGGACGGACCGAGCGTGGAAGCGCTCGGGTCCCTCCTCCGGTCGCGGGAGGGGATCGGTTCGCCCGTCGATCTTCTCGTGCCGCTGCGCGCCTTCGATCGTGTCGGCGTTGTGCGCGAACAGCCCCTCGACCCACTCGTAGTAGAACAGTCGCGGGCAGTACGTGAACTCGTTGAGCATCCGGGCCGGCAGATGTTCCGGCAGCTCGACGTCGCGCGGCATTCTGCGGCGCGGCCCGATCTCCGGCCTCGGCACCGCACGTGAGGACTTCGCGTCTTGCGACGCGGCGGCAGCTCGCGGTGCTCTCGCTCGCGGCCCCATCAGCGCTCTCCGTCGATCACGATGCAGGGCGCATCGATCCGTGCGTACGGTATCCCGAGCGACGTGATCACCCGGTCACCACGCCCCTCTGCCGGACCGAGATCGACGAACAAGACCTGGTCCACGCCGTGGTGGATGATCTTGCCGAGCGCGTGCCGGCAGCGTGCGAGGTCGCTCGGCGTCCACCGGCACTCGAAGACCGAGTACTGCAGGTGATCGCCGAAGTCGCGCATGGTCTTGAAGACCGCGCGCAAGCGCTTGTCGTCGCAGATGTCGTAGCAGACCAGGTACGTGTTCCTCATGACGCTGCTTCTCCGTGCTGCGTTCCCTCACCTTCGCAGCCGAATGCTTGCCTCGGTCACGACGGCGATCGGGAACGCTCCCGCGAGCGCAAGCTCTTCCACCGCAGAATGGACGCCGTCCGCACGGCGTTCGCCCCCGAAGATCGAGGCGAAGCAGCCGGCCGCGACGGCCGCCCAGATTCTCCTCGACGACCGTCTCGGCGTCGTGGCGGCGGTCACGCAGATCGGCGGTGAGCTCTGCGGGCAGGTTCTCGTCGAGCTTGAGGTGCATGTGGTGTCGGTGGGATCACCTGCTCCTCGCGCGCGAGTTCCGCGGCAAAAGCGAGTGCCGCGCATACGTGCTCGGAGCGGAGTGTGGGATGTCGCGGCGGGCAACGAGGCGCTCGGTCCATGCGTTGGGCATCGTGGTACCTGATCATGGTGCCGTCGCGGGTCGCGCAAAGGCAAGCAAGCACTTCGCTTCCTCGGCCGCCGAATGACCGCGGGAGATCACCGACGAAACACCGTGGGAAACGAACCCCGCGAATACGCAGCCGATCGTAAACACCAAGGAATCCAGATCAGACGAGCTCGTTCGGCCTCTCGCCGTCAAACGACCGTCAACGGGTTTCATACTTCTGCAAGCGGCTGCTCAGCTTGTCGGGGACGGTCATCTCGATGAGACGCTCCGCAAGCGCTGGTTTGAGGTAGTTCTCCTTGACCGTCGGTCGGTGCTTCAGCCCCAGAGCCGTTTGAAGCCGCGATGTCGCGAGTGGGCCTCTTTGAGGGCAAAGGAGGCGGTCGACCGGGTCGCCGACTGAGTCGATCACTGAGTCGCCGACTAGGTCGGCGCCTTGGGACAAGCTTGAGACAGCTTGGGACGGCTTGGTCCCGGCTTGCTCCGCCTCACCTCCCGGCCGGGTCTCTGCGTGGAAGGTAAGCGTCATGACGCCCACCCCGACCTTGAACGTCGGCGTCTCGATACCCCAGGCGCGGCACGCGTCGATGACACGGTTGGTGCCACGGCCCCAGACCTCGATGGCGCCCGTGCGATGGAACGCGCCGTCGAGGGCCAGGTGGTCACGGCTGACTCGGCTCCGGGAGGGATCCGAAGAGCCCCAACCCGAGGTGGCTGCCGTAGCCCAAGCAGATCGGGCCCACTACGGGCCTGTCGAAGCGAAGTTGCACGGCGAAGCCCACATCGAGCGGAGGCTGCGGGTCGCTCTTCCTTCGGCGCACGAAGTGCCGAAGCGCGAGTGTCTCACCGGTCCAATGGAGCACGCTAACCTCGGCGGAAGGGAATCCTCTACTCCTCAGTTCCTCTTCGACTTGACCGACGAGCGATGAGCGGCCCTTCTTCTTGAGGTAGCGGGGCGGAACGAAAGGCGTGGTGGTGATCCATGAGGTCGCGCCGGTAGGCGGTCCGAGCAATCCATTAACCGCCCGGCTCATCCCGGAACCAATGGCTCGGAGATCGTTCAACGTGCCCATGCCTGCGACCGCGACCTGAAGCTCTCCGACGCCTCCCTTCATGTACGTCCTGCGAAGACTTCGCACGACGCGCTGCGCACGCGCACCGAGCCCCATGGGCGCGAACACGACGACGTGATCGAGTCGGCCATCGCCGTCGAGATCGACCGGCAGAAGGTGAGAGTGCCGGTGTCCCTTGAGCGGTTCACCCGTCTCATCACGTCCGACGATCTCAGGGCACGGCTCGCCACCGAATCCGAGCTTGGACACCAACGCTCTGTGCAGTAACTCCGCCTGCGGAAGAGTGCGTGCAATCGTTGGGAGAGCCGACTTCGAACCACTCGCTGTCGTGAGCGCGAGAAGCATTACCTGGACGCGATTGGCGCTGGCCATATGCGTAGCGGTCGGCGGACCGACCTCGAGCGCATTGCGCTCACGCCAGTAGAGAATCGACCGGGTTCCAGGCGCTCGACTCCACTTCTTTGCTTTCCACCAAGCAGTGTCGCGCTGAAGGCAGTCCACGAGATCCGCCGGGTAGGTGCTCTGAATGGCTTCGACCCTCTTCTGCTGCGCCGGTGTCGGCTTCCCTCCGGCGGGGAGACCAAGTGCGCTGATCGCGGCATCGACTTCGCCCCGTCTCCACGTCGCGTAGTCGCTGGGAGCTTCTGGCGCGGCGAGCACGATCTGCTCGAACTGCGGTCCGGGTCGAGCGGCGGACGAATGGGGGAAGGCGTGCCCGGACTGTGGGAGGGGAGTCTCGTCGGACACCGACTCACCGAGTCCCCAGCTCTCGCTGCGCCCCAAGTAACCAAGATGCCCGACAAGGACGTCGAATAGGCGCTGCGCCTCCTGATCTACCTCGGTGGTCCAGCGGACCCAGAGCGCGCCCTCGCCTACGTCAGCGAAGGTATCGAGCACGAGGGTCGTCTCTTCGCGCCCGTCCTTCATCTTGGTCGTCGGCATGTAGTGGCGCGAGTGTCCGAGCGCCGCCCGCGGCAGGCGGTACTCGGGCAGGGTCCTGCTCAGAGCCTCGACGAGGCGCCGGCCCTCGGGCGGAACGCCCTGCCAGTGCTGCGTCGAGTAACCGCACGCGATCAGCGCACGCACGAGCCGCCAAGGGCTCGGCGGCCACTCGACCAGCCCCTCGTTCACATGATGGCCCCCGGGCGTCGCATGGTAGCGACCACCGGGGAAGCGCAGGACCATCGTGGGCATCAGTCGTCTCCGTTGGCCTCGTCGTCGCTGTCCGTCTCGCTGCCGCTATCCTTCTTCTTCTTGGCTGACTCGATCTTCGCGTCGTAGCTTGTCTCGGTCTGCACCATCTTGGACCTGTTCTTCTCGATGGAATCGCGCAGGTCTGCCTCCAGGGCACTAAGGCTCGGTAGCACGAACCCCTTGGGCCGGGTCGCGGCGGGATCACGAGTCATCGGCTCGAGGTCACACGCGGTGCGCAAGCGAAGATCCCCGTCGATAAGCTTGCGCAGACGGTAGAGACCAAGGAGCACGAGAAGCCTCTCTGCGTCCGCGCCGAGCCCGTAACCTCGCACCTGAGCGAGGTCGAAGTTGACGTGGAGCACGATCTTGTCGGCGGTGAACTCGTCTCGCGCGAACGGCACGTTGCCGTAGCCCTTCTTCGTATCGCCACCCGGGTTCACATGGTCGTTCTTCACGCCCCCGGATGCCGCCACGTGCGCGCCGCTCGCCTCGATGAAGGCGGACAAGGAGCGCGCGAGGCGTAGCCGTCCGCCCGCTAGGTCGCTCTTTGCGAGAAAGACGCCGTGCAACAAGCTTCCGACGTCGTACTTGAGGAGCACCTGTGCGAGTAGTCTTCGGTTGATCGGGCCGCTTTCGAGTGCCCCCAGCTCACCCTTCAGTTGCGCGACGAACTTCGACCCCGGAGCCTCCAAGATGTACGGGCTGTTCAGACGGTGCGACTCGAGCATCGTATCGGTGAGAAACGTGCCGTTCCTCTTGACCGTCACGTGACTGATGGCCTCGAGAGCGGCGACCGGTTTGTCGTTGACGACGTCCCATACGGTGGCCTCGAGGCGGTTCGCCATGCTCTGGGCGGACTCTACGAGCAACTTCTGGCCGTCCTTCGTCTGATAGGTCGCCGCCCCAAGGCTCGGAAATCCCGTAGGCTGAAAACGATCCCCCTGCACCGGTTGGAGGTCGATCGAGAAGAGCACGCGGGTGGCGTGGTCGAGTTCGTTGAGGTCGATGGTCATACGATCTCCCTGGTGATGGGGTTTTCGAAGCGGTCAGCCATCGCGGCGGCGACGGCAGGGTCGATGGGAAAGGCAAAGGCGGCGGCCCAACGACGCGCCGTTGCGGTGTCTGCAATCGCAGCGGCCAACGGGGGGCGGAGCCCGGAGGCGCGCAGCCGACGCAGCGCGATGTCGACGGCGCCGGCGGCGTCACCCGAGGCAAGCCGCCTGTACATCGCCGGCTCCGACGCGATGGTTCGATCGCAAACCGGAAATGGGAGCGCGCACAGCCGCAGCGCATCCCACGCTTCACAGGGTCGAGCGCCGCGCGAATCGATGCGCACGCGCGGTAGCCGCGCGCGCCCCCAGTCGAGCGCCATCAACGCGCGCCCGAGCGCAACCACACGCTCGAGGTCAACTTCGCCATCGAGGAAGCGGGCGAGATCATCTAGCCTCGCACCCGCACCATAAACAGCGACGAGCGGGAGCGTCCGGTTCCCGGACTGAGAGGCCTCGATGAAGCGGCGCGCGACGAGCGCGATGAGATCGTTCAGCGGATCGCGCCCCTTCATCACTACGCGCGGATCGTTGAGCAGCCGCTTGTCGGCACTGATCGCGAAACTCCAGCCCTTCTTCGGATCGAGCGGTAGGGCGTGCGCGCGCACCGAGTCGAAGGGCCGCCCATCCTTGTACCCGCGTGCCGCGCTTCCCAGCGAGAGGGCCAGCCGCCACTCGGGAGAGCTATCCAGTGCGGCGTCGAGCCACGCCGAAGACAGGCTCGGACACGGGCCAACGTTGAACGCGGTCCCACTCGCCTGGACCCGCTCTACCTGCTCAATCGCAGCGAGTACCGACTGCCATCGCGCCGGCTCGGCCTCACGCGTGAGCACATCAAACACGGCGTCCGAGAGCACGCCAACTGACGCGGCGAATCGCGCGGGGGCGTCGTCCGACGCGCGTATGAGGCGGTCGAGCCAGCCGCCAATCTCGTCGATCAGCCGAGCGCGTGGGTGGACGGCGACCTCGATTCGGCCCATCGGCACGGCAAGGTTGCTCTGACCGTTGCGCTCGAGATAGCCGTAGCGAACGAAGCCAGTGAGTCCTCGCGCAACGCCGAGCCTCGCGATGGCCCGTGCAAAATCCAGCGGACGGCGAGCCGAAGCGCGACCGAGCTGTGCGCGTCCTTCTCCGAAAAGCGCGCTAACGTCGTCCCAGCTCGAAGGGCGCTCCCAGAGCGGCATCCACTGCTCCCCGCGTACGTCCTTTTCCTTCCCGCGTGTCGCGTACCCGACCGGCTGCGCGGCCAGTGCGAACGGGATTGCAGCGCGCATGTCATCCCGCGCACCCAGCCTTCGCGTCGCCTGCCCACGAAAGGCGATCGCGCCTTCGAGCATGAGAACGAAGTCCCAAGGGTTGATTCGGCTGCCTGCATCAGGGCCGGTCGTACCGTTGGCACCGCCTGCAGAGCCCGGAAGAAACTGGCCGACGGCTGCGTCAAGCAGCGCTGCCGAGGGCGTTTCGAAGAGCGCCGTTCTCAACAAGGCCTTCGCGTTCGGAAGGGCAGCACCGAGAACTGACTGGAGATCAAATAGATCTCCAAGGCGCTGCATCGCGGCGTTGGTGAAATCGAGACGCCCGTCGTTGCCGCCGGTCCCGAGGAGCGCAGGCCACGATGGTTCCCGTTCAGCGGATAGTACCATCGCGGCATCCATCCATTCGCGATGAGGCCCTCGCCACGCGAGCGCGAAGGGGCCATAGAGGTCTGCCTTGCGGCTCTTGAACTCACGTTCGGCGTCGGCCAGCTCCTTCTTGTAGCCGGGATCATGTTTCGATCGGGACGGGCTAGCTCCCTTCTTGGCCTTCGTCTGGTCCTTGAGCCGCCGTACCTCGGCATCGGCTTTCGTTATGCCATCGAGCTGCGACCGCGCCTCGGAGATCCCTCGACGAAAAGCGTCGAAGCGAGGGGCTGTCGATCCCTCAACGGGAGCGAGGCCCTTGTCGTTCATGGTGTAGAAGCCCGAACCCTTGTTCCACGGCGAGACGAAAGGCGTGGGCGCGTACTCATCAAGGAGAAAGGCTTCGAGCGCGGTCTCGTCGAGCGCCGTGAGCAAACAGAAATGCTGGTCACGCCAGAAGCCACGCGCGTCAGGGTCCTTCTGTTGTGCGACGAGCCTCAGGATCCCAATCCCCTTGAGGTAGTGCGCGAGCGGGGTAGGCGCACAGCCCGTGAGGTGATGGAGAAAGACCGTCATCGCGTTGTTTCCGACACCGCGGTGAGCAGTGGATCGATCGTTGTCAGCTTGGACGCGCGGCGATCAGCCGCTATGAGGAGGGCCTCCAAGTAGGCGAGCGAACCGGGACCGTGTGCACGCAGGAGCGCCGCTGTCCGATCGCGCCAGCTCCGCCCCGTGCGAGGGGAGAGGCCGAGCGCGGCAGGTGCGAGCGTGAGCGAGAGCTCCGGAAGCGAGCTCGCTCCATCGAGCGTGATCGCCGGGAGCGCGTCGCCATCTCGCACGCCTCGGATCGGCAAGCCGCGTTCGTCTCGCGCAAGGTACTCCTGATCCTTTGGCCCCGCGTGCAAGGCGACGCGCACCTTCCCGTGGTGCGAGAGCACCAAGTAGGCGAGGAGGTCGAACTCCTCCGCGGTACACTCGAGCACCTGCCTTTCGAGGTTCGTCGGCTTTGATCCGTCCGCGATCGGTGCGGGGATCTCATCGTCGCCCACCACCGTGAGTGTCTTCACCCACGGACCGAGTAACGCCGAATGGGTGGGATCGTATCTCTGCAACACGGCAAAGAGAGCGAGGCAGCTCGCCAGCTCGTGACGGAAGCCTCGCCGCGTCTCGCCATCCGCGCTCCGATACACGCACGGGTTCTGCCAAGCACCGTCCGGCGCCTTGGCGAGATCGACGCGCGCCCCATACGGACCTCGCGTCTCGATGACCGCCTGGAACGCTGGGTGCGCCTTCCCGAGGTCATGCCAACGCCCAGCGAGCTCGATCAGCTCGGCGAGCCGGCTGGGGACGAGCCCCTCCGCAATCTGCGTCGCGAGCTCGCCCACCTCGGCATTGTGGGTTGCAATCGTCTTGTAAGCCGCCGCGCTCAGCGTCTCGGTGTCTTCGAGATCATCCGCCGTGTCCTGTGCTGCCCGCGGAGGCGCGCTCAAGACAGGTACCGGAGCCTTGGACTCAGGATCGAATCCACGGTCGGCGCCATAGCCACCGCTGTCGGCAGCCACGCACACGACCGCTCCGGGGATGAGCGCCGCCCGGTCCGCAACCCTCCACTCACCCCCGATCCAGTCCCACACCCACGCACGACGCGAAGGCAAGAGTCGCGGCGCCGGCCTCTCCTTCGTCGCCTTGCCGCAGAGCCAATCTCGCGCCGCAAGAAACGGAACGCTGCACAGTTCCTCCCGGGCGGGCTTGCGGTCTTTCGAGGGCAGAGGTGCGCGCTCTCCTTTCCTGGCCGGGGGAACGTCGAGCCAGAACACCGACACGTCGCGCTCGTCACCGCTGCGAATGAACGGGCTGACGTCGATGTCGGCGCCGGTCAGATCGGGCGTCGTGTCGAACAGCTCGTCTAGCTCACGGCGGAGGAGGAGGTGCTTGGGTTGATAGGGATACAGCGACAGGCGCTGCTCATCCGCTAGGCCCTGCTCGAAATCCTCGATGCTGGCAATACCGACATCCTTCGCTCTCCCTGCGAGAGTCTCGATGGCCCATTTCGCGGCGTCGAGCTCCTCGGGGGAGTACGGAAGCGCCGCCTTTTCGTCGCGACCACGATCAACCACGTAGACGCTCCCCGAACCGCCGTAGCGTGCGCAGCGTCCGAAGCGCTGAACGAGGCTCGACCACGGCGACAGCTCGGTCACGAGGGTAGTTGCGCTGATGTCCACGCCGGCCTCCACGACCTGGGTCGCGACGATGATGCGGTCCACTCCCTGTTTGCAGGCCTCTCTGCCAAGGAAGGCTGTCTTCCACCCGACGCGCTCATGTGGCCGGAATCGGCTGTGTACCAGTCTAAGATCCGTCCGACCCTTACCGAGGAAGAGCTTCTCGAGCGCCTCGTAGGTTCGTGAGGCTCTATCGACCGTGTTGCAGACAACCAGCGTGATCCGCCCGTACTCGCCGTTCATCGGCGCGTCCTCATGGGCGTCCGCGATCGACCTTGCGAACGCCGCGTGGTCGCTCGCGGCAATCTTCCCTACCTCGAGTGCCTTTCTGATGATCGCGAGGCCATCGCTGAGCGCGCTCGGCGTGAGCGTCGTGGGACTCGTCGTCCACGTGGCATGGTGCGCTACCGTGTCGACGCTCTTCAGCCAACCGGGCTGAAGCGTCGCGCTCATCCACCAGCTCAACCTCGGCCGAAGAAGGCGGCCGGCCTCTGCGTCATCATCGAAGAAGGCTTGGAGCTGGGCGCTCGTCGCGAGCCCGACGTCCATCAGCTGCACCTCGTCGAGTACCCACAGCACATCATGGCTGAGGAGTCCGAACTCCATCGGCCAGCGGGCGCGCGGTGCCGCGTAGCCGCGGTTGAGAGCACGCGAGAGCCCCATGTCCTGCGTCGCGATGAACACCGCGTTCTCTTCAGGATGGAGGTTCCACTCTCCACCTTGGTCGATACCGCCCATCAAGAGATGTGCTCCGACCTTACCGCGATGATCCGTACCGGGGTGCCAGAGCAGGCGCAGGCGTTCGAGACACCTCCGAACTTCGTCGGCGGTCTGCTCGACCAGCACGCGCATCGGCAAAGTCCAGATGAGGCGCCGGGGCCAGCGATCGTCGTTCCTCTCCACGCGGTGATAGAGCCACACGCCGAGGACACCGAGCGTCTTGCCGTATCCAGTGGGGATCCGGATCAGTCGCGAGCGCGGCTCCTCGTCTCGGGCGAGCGCCTCCTGCCATTCTCTCGGCGTCATCGAGGCGTCGTCCCCTGACGCGAAGCGCTTGAACCAGTCATTAAACTCGCGCTGGAAGCTATTCGCCACGACCACCTCTGTTGCCGCTGCGCGGCTGCGCGTCGATCGAACGCCGGCTTCCACGGGATTCTATGCGAGCCACCACCGACGTTCGCCCGGTCGGCCTTGTCCCATTGCGCCATGCCCCTCCAAGCGGGGTCACTCGGTGACTGGATCTCGCCAGTCGGCTCGAAGGCGCGGTGCCACCCGGGAGACTACTCGGCGTCGGATGTCGCCAACCAGTCGCATCCTGGACGTTCTCGATGAGGTGAGCGGTTCGCGCACGCGTGCCCCCGTGGATTCGCTCGACGCTCCGTGTCGAGGGCACCACGGTAACGTATCGAGCCGATGCGACTCGAATGCACTTTTCGACCATGACGATCGTACCTCGATGACGGATGAGCCTCACGCGGTCAAGCGCCCGAGAGGCCCGGGACGGGCCGCTTGGCCAGCGGTTGTCCGAGAATCATGGCTCTTCGGGGATTCGTGTGGGTCCTGGATCGGAGCCGAGGGGCCGCAAAGTCGCGCTGGGAGCGGCCCGTGGTGCGCTCGGGCAACGGCAAACACGACTTCGTGCTCGACTTCGTGCTCGTGATGCGTTGCTCGGCTGGGCGCGCCAGGGCGTTGGCGCATCCGCTGCGCGGCACCAGTCTTTCGATGTGAGCAGCGGTTTTTTGCCCGTGTAGCCCTTGACGGATTTCGCGAGGGCCACCTGCCACGTCCGATCGAACCGTCGAGAAGCCCCCGCCGAGCGCGCACGGAGACCGCCAGCGCGCTCGCATCGCGCGAGGCCGCCTCGCCCCTCGCGCGCCGCGATCGTCGCGCACGACCCGCCGGAGCCCCCCGCGAATCGGCGGTGGTAGACGCTTGCATGACCCCGCACCCGACACCCGGCACGCACGCCGCTGCGCTCGCGAAGCTCGTCCCGCCACTCGCGCCCGCCGACGTCGATCGCCTCGCTGACGAGATCGCCGAGGTCGCCTCGCACATCGACGCCGCCGAGCACCGGCTGCTCACCCTCATCCGGCGCTTCGACGAGGGCGCGGGCTGGGCGACACACGGCGCGCTCACTTGCTCGCACTGGCTCAACTGGCGGATCGGCCTCGACCTCGGTGCTGCGCGCGAGCGCGTTCGCGTGGCGCGTGCGCTCGGCACGCTCCCCCTCGTCGACGACGCGCTCCGCCGCGGTGCGATCAGCTACTCGAAGGTGCGCGCGATCACGCGCGTCGCGAGTGCCGCGACCGAGGCGACGCTGCTCGAGATGG
>Ga0268299_1001120_pt1 | contig 55768 bp, 56 predicted proteins | sample NOBtaG_FD_193484 | JGI IMG/M metagenome (GOLD analysis project Ga0268299, IMG submission 193484) | Activated sludge microbial communities from bioreactor in Nijmegen, Gelderland, Netherland - NOB reactor | ecosystem: Engineered > Bioreactor > Aerobic > Activated sludge | place: Netherlands... | reverse complement strand
CCCTCGGTACAGGCGGGCACATCCGTTCAGCCTCATGACGAACCACTGCCGTTCGCAGTGCGACAGGAGCCGGTGAATGCGGCGGTGTCTATGAATGGGACGGATCTCGCCGGTACGATGAGCCGCAATACCGACAGCATGCCGCCGCGCGTAGCGCCCCCTTCAGGCGATGTTCGTCATGGGGAAGGGCAACCTGCCGCGTCACGCTCTGTACAGTCGGATGACCGTGGGCCCTGGAATTCATCCCCGATCTCGCCTACGGATGCGATCGAGGCGGGCAGGGCTGGTAATTCGGGGTCGCAGCCCTCGGCGACTGAACTGGTCCTGAATAAATTGGATGAAGTGATCCTGTCGCTGCGAGAGGCGGTCACTGTGGCCCGCGAGCCTCAGTCGTTGATGGCTCAGGTGACTGCGTTGACGGGGACGACTCTCTCTGTGGGATTTGTGCTTTGGGCCGTTCGCAAAGGAAGGCTCCTGGCTGGTTGCTGCGCGACCATTCCTGCATTGTCGGCAGAGAAGCCGGGCCGGCGTCAACGCCTGCGCCCACGGCTTTTGACGCCAACGTCTGCTCCTTCGCACGGCCCTGTTACCAACCCCTCGTCCGCCTCTCCAGCCTGACGCGCCCCACACATTGGAGTCAACGCTCCATCGCGAGTTGGGCTGCGACCCTAGGGCACTCTCGTCGATTGAATGGGGGGAATTTGGTGGCGGTGACCCGGATTGAACGGGTGACCCGCGGCTTATGAGTCCGCTGCTCTACCAACTGAGCTACACCGCCACGTTATTGATTTCTAAGGGTTTCTTGTCGTGCCCGCCGAACGCTCCGACCCCGAACTGTTCACCAACTGTTCACCGCGACTGTGCTTCCGCTCGTGGTGTTCCAGGAGCCTGCGCCCGGCTTCAACGAGGTCGGATCTCTTCACGATGTGGTACCGTCGGTAGACGGAATCGGACTTGTGACCACTGATTGCCATCGCCACCTTTCTTGGCACCCCGGCATCCTCCATGTTACTGACCGCCGTCCGACGGAAGTCGTGGATTAACGCCCCACGATAGCGCCGGTTTCCAACAAAACGCCCCTTGGGATTTTCAAATCGCCCGAGTCCGGCTTTGACGCAGGCGGTTCGCCAGGAAGACTTGATGGAAGCCAGCCTTCTCCCGTTGAGGTGACAGACCCACCGGCAATCCGGATGCAAGTCCGAAGTCTGCTTATACCATGCAGCGAGGACATCGTAAAGGTCTCCGCCCATCACGGCTACTCGTTCCTCCTCCGTCTTTGTAGTCTCTGACGCAAGCCGGATCTCGACGTTGCGCTTCTGATGATCGAGGTACACCTGAGCCCATTCGAGACTCATGGTCTCACCTTCGCGGGTCCCAAGCCAATACTCAATCGTGACCGGGATGCGAGCGTGCGGCGGCAGCAAGGCTCTAACCTTCACAAATTCTTGCCACGAGCGGTAGCCAGAGCGCGGCGGTGACTCTTTCAATTTGTTCCACTGTGGGACCGAGGTCACGAGTGGCGGCCTCCCCGCAAGCCCCAAGCGGTACGCGCGAAGCAAGAAGGACATCCGTCTATTGACACGTGCCGGACTCAATCCGTTCTCCCGCCACTCCGTTGCCCAATTGCGAAGGTCCGTTGCGCTCACTGTTTCGGCGAGCATATTCCCAGCGAAAGCGTTCCAGAAGGCATGAAGCTGTTCCGCATTCTTCAGGGACTTGTAGTTATTGGCCTTGTAGTCAGCAACGACGAGTTGGGTCAGTACTCTGACCTTGGTCTCCAATTGCTGCGGCCAGCCAAAGAGGCCCCCATAGAAGCGTTCGCGCAATGTCTGGAGCACACGGCCTGCTGTCTCCCGCGTGCCATGAATGACCTTGCGGATGTTGGGCCGGCCACGGCCCTGGTGCCACTTGATAAGATACCGCTTCTCCCCGATGCGGGTGACAGTACCGCCGCCCGATGTCCTTCCCATGGATCCCCTCTACTGAGTTGGCGCGATCAACTGGCCTTGGAAGCAACCTGTCTTGGAACAGACCGTACTTTCTTGGCCCTGGCCGTTAACGGCGGCGCCGAATCATAAGACCTGCGCTGGCGCTCTTCCCACTGCGCGACATCGCTCGGATGGATGCGCCACCGAGGACGGCGCCCTTTCCCTAGTCTGATTCCAGGTATCCCGTCGGGTTGACCGAGCACGTCGCTGTACAGGTAGTCCGGAGTGACCCGCAGGCGTTGCGCCAGTTGCTGTACGGTCATGTACTGGTCTGCGGCCTGCTGGGCATTCGCACTGGTCGTGGTGAGTGCTTCCCCTCGAAGTGATCGCATTTTCATATGACCTCAAACCTTTAGAGAGCCTGGAACGGAGTGTGTCAATAGCCCCCCGGTAGTCGTTATGCCCGTAACAGTAGACCTCTAGAGAGCCCACGCAGGAGCTGGTGCCGTTGTCCCGGACCATCGAGCAAGCGTGGGGCCCCATGCAAGTTTTACTGGTAGAGAATGGTCCTTTTCAGATGTATCGCAGGCAGCAAGGGGTGGCCCGCCGCATATCGATGTGACAGGACCTTTCTTTGAGTATTACTGGATGGCCAGAATGGGGTGGGGCCAGTGTTGGAGAGGAGTGGTGTTGCCTTCACTGATACCGATCGCCACTTAAGAAAGACACGACGACGATCAGAGGAGGCCTGGGGTGACATGCTGCGGGAGGACTAATCGATGGCGGCCCAGTCGTACCGAAGAAGTTCTTCCTCGCTTTTCTTCTCCTTGCACAGAGCCCGCAGGGCCAACACCGGCCGGCGAGCCCAGACGTGAAGCGTCATCCTGGTGTAACCGTTTTGGCCTTCGATGCTTTGGAGGTGAACGACATACAGCCGCTGGCCTTGCTGATTGAGCCAGCCGGCCCGCCGGTATGAAGTCCACCCCCATGAGACTGTGTTTGGTGACGGAGCCAGACCGGGCATCATCGCCTCCATAATATTAGCGGACTGGCATGATCACATGCTTCCACCGGCTATGGCTGTCTGGGCTCACAATGAGGCAGGGACTGACTGGTTCCTTCATATGTAGTTGAAGGCGCTTGCCTGGGCATGTCCGGAGCGCATCCAGCAGGTAGCGGGCGTTGAAGCCGGTTTTGAATTCCTTGCCGGCGACGACCGCCGGGATACTTTCCGTTCCTTCCCCCACGCCTGCACTCTGGGCGTGGATGGTGAGCGTGTCAGGTGTCAGAGCCAGACGCACGGCTTGAGTTTGGTCGCGAGAAATCACGGCCACACGATGGAGCGCCTCTTCGAAGATCTCGCGGTCGGTCTCCATACGCGCGCCGTTCAGGACGGGGATGACCTGCTGGTAATTGGGATAAGTCCCTTCGATGAGCCGGCTCGTCAGGATGACGTTCTTGACGGTCACGCAAAAGAGCTTCTTGGAAATAGCGATGGGAACATTCAACGTATCTTCCTGAGCGAGTAATGCGGCCAGCAACTGAGCGGCTTTCTTGGGAATGAGGGCGTTGAGCGGCTGGGGTGCAGAGGTGGTCCATGTGCCGGCATCTGATTCAGCGATGACCAAGCGGTGCCCGTCAGTTCCGACAACCTCGATCGAAGGCGGGTCGGGTGGCTTCATGGTGATGAGCACGGACTGCAGGACGAACCGCTGATCCTGATCGGGAACAGCCGGGAGAACTTGCTGCAGACAGGTGAGGAGAGCGCTGCTGGGGATGCTGAACTGAGCGGGCTCGTCAAAGGCAGGGAGCTGAGGATAGTCTTGTGCGGACATCCCATGGAGTGTGAAGCGGCTGTTTCCCGACACGAGCTTGATCACGTGTTTCTCATCAGCCTGCCAGGTGATGGGATGCTCGGGATCGAGTTCCTTGATCACATCGCAGAGGGCACGGGCGCTGACGGTGACGCGTCCGGGTTTCTGCACGGTGACGTCATAGGTACCTTGGAACCCAGTTTCCAGGTCAGTGCCCAGGACCTTGAGGCCTGCGGGAGTGGTTTCCAGGAGAGCATGGGCGAGGATCGGGAGGGTGGATCTGTTCGAAGTGAGGCTGAGCAGATTCCGGATGGCGCTCAGCAGGATGTTACGGGTACAGATGAATTTCATAACAGCCTCCACAGAGTCTGAGAAGACGTGAGTGATGTCCTGGAATGACCAGCCAAAGAACTCGAGAGGTCAGGCGGCCGGTTGATCAGCATCATCCTGTGAGGCAGCCTGCAGGGCCTTTCGGACAAGCCCGCCACTGGTCACGAGATCCATGAACCAGAACTGGTCCACCTTGCGGAGTGGGAAGGCGAGGGGATGTTCACTGATGAACCGGAGCAGGTCCGAATCGGTCACGTACCAGGCGTCGTGGGCGCGCTCGGTGCCCCGTCGTCGGATGTGAAGCTTCTCCTCGCGAACCCATCCTGCGATCACCCGGTGATCGCAGCCGAAACACAGCTCCAGCTCGCGCAGCGTATAGCCTTCTCGGTACCGCAGGCTCAGCTCCATGTGGCGGCATTTCATTTTCACGGACGTGACGGAGCGTTGCAGTTTCCTCGCGATCCAGGGCAGGAGGCGGCTGCCAACGTGCTCGAGGAGGAACGCTTCCTCTTCCTTGGTCCAGGGCTTCGGATCCCGGTGATAGGTGAGCCCGAGCTCCGCGGCCCGGCGCTTGATGACCCACGTGGGCCATCCAAGCATGGCGGCGATGTCAGCCGCGCGCCCTTTCACGGTGCCATCGTACCGAGTACGGAGTAGCTGATCTCGGTCTGCTGTCCACCCGTATTTCTTGGCGACCTGTCCTCGATGTTTCCAGCGACAGCACGGGCCGTACTGGGCCGTCTTCGTGCCCAGGAGCGGTTTGCGGCAGTCCTTGCAGGATCGCTCCGATTTCTCGGCTCGCTTGGCCGTGCGGCGAGTCGGCGTGTGCGGCTGGAGATCTTGGATGGTGGGTGGCTCGTTACTGGATGTCATGGTGTCTCGGGCGCGACTTCTCCGTGATGATCGACGCAATTGACGATGACGTGCTGGCCATAGGTAGGCCCTTCCGTGATGTCCCAGGCCTGGATCTGGGGCACGAACATCTCGATGACCCGTGTCACCGTCCGAGTCTCGTGTCCTTTTGTCGTGTCGAAGTATTCCTCCTCGGGCGGCAGTTGCTTGGTGGTCTTGTCGGTGAAGCCCTTGATGATCCAGCGAGTGGACCCGGTCGCGATCGTCTGGTTGTTCAACATGCCTGCCGCGATCATTCTGGCGAGATGCCCTTTCCTGAGCGGCATGAGGGGAGTACAGGGGCCTGTGACGGGAAAGTCGAGCGCATCGTGGATGCGAGGGTCTCGCCAGATTCCATGTGCGGCGGCCTCGGCGAGCTGGTCTTCGGGCGAGACCCAGTGGCTGCGAAACTCGATCGGTTCTGGAATCAGTTGGGGTGCGATGGCATAGAGCGTGGTAAGGCGGCCCTCGAAGGATTGGTAGTTAATCTCCTCCTGCGCGAGAGCATCAATGCGTCTGCGATCGCGCAAGGGCGAGGTGCTTTTCACCCCGAGGATGACGACCTGGCGGAAGGCGAGGTACTCCGGATGAGGGGACCTGAAGAACGCAACCTGTCGATAGTGGGTGGCGAGATAGCGGCGCAGTTCCTTCGTCACCCGCGGCTCGGGGATGATGAAGACGAGAATGCCTCCCGGTTGCAAGGCGGGGGTGAGCAGGCGGAGCCACGCGGGTTCGCTGCGCTGGCGTTTTCCCAGATCGTCGTACGGAGGATTGAGGAACACGAGGGACATGCTCTGCTTTTGGATGGTGGTGGCGAAGGCATCAGAGCGGAGCGTGTGGTCGAGGATGGTCTGGGAATCCCGGAATCGGTCTCTATCGAGCTCGATCCCGAAACTGACCAGTCCCAGCGATTGGGCCAGGGTGCCTGCTGGTTCTCCGAGCCCGCAACAAGGATCACAGAGGCGGCCGGAGTGACCAGAGGGGTTCTGAATCAGGTTGGCGATGGCGCGGGTGACCGATTCCGGCGTCGGATAGAATCCCGCCTTCGCTCGTGCGATCGTTCTCATGGTCCGTGGCTCGCTTGTCAGAATGGTGAAGGGTCTTCCGGCTCTGCTCAGGCTGGAACCGGTAACGCGCGGGCTTGCAGTTGGGTCGTGATGAAGTCCTGCACGGCGCGACGCGGAGGATGGACCTCCCAGGCGTGCAGCCTGTGTCCAATCAGGGGAGTGATCCACTCCGCCTCCAGCCCGAATTGCCAGAGTGCCTCCGCCCAGGACGCGAGAACCGGGAACGGCAGCAGCCGGTCGAGCAGCGGGATGATGCCGGACGGAATCGTGGGGTCCGTGGCGTGAGGGCTGATGAGATACGCGGGCTGATTGGGCTCAATCCCATAGGCCGTGGCGGTCTTGGGGATCCAGAGGGATGAGATGAGTCCTGAGGGGAGCCGCCGGTGAAAGGACTGGATCTCCAAATCGGAGGGCCTGGGCCAGGAGAGCAGTCCGACTCCCTCGATGTCGACCTGATGGCCGAGGCTCATGTTGGCACGGATCGCTCGCATGCTCGACTCTCGCGCGATGAGCGACAGCACTCGGAGTGAGAGGCCAGGCTGCTGGTCCTCGTAGGCATAGGATTCGATCAGGGCGTCGAAGCCATTGACGCGGAGCATCTTTGGGCCATCATCCATCGTGTGTGACCGGTCGTGTGTCATGCGGGCCTCCCGGATGCATCCAGGGTGAAATGGGTCAGGCGGCGAAGAGGCCGAGTTGCTGGGAGAGCTCTGGGAGGAGCACGGGAGCCAGCTCGGCCGTTGGAATCGTGACAGTTTGGTCCCCTGCCGCCGAGGCTGGCAAGGGATGCAATGGGGGCTGACGGGACGACTCGCCGATGATTTCCCGCTGGTCCTTGTAGGCGCGCGCGAGGTCGCGGAACGCTTTTTCCGCGCTCAGGAGCTGAGGATTCTGGTCGAGAATGAAGCGGATCAGGCCAATGGTGATGTCGTCCTCTTGATTGAAGGCCGCCATCGCGTGGCTGGTAATGTCTCCCTCGGTATAGAGACTGGCCTTGATGCCACTGGCGATGAGCGACCAGGCCTGTTCCTGGGCCGTGCCGGCATACATGAGCGGTCGCACGTCGACGGGCTGCTGTTGTCCCGGCCGCCAGGAGCGGCGAGCCGCTTGCCGCACGGTCAGGATGTTGTAATCCGACTCGAAGAATCGCAGGCTGGGAAAATCCAGGAGATCGAGGCCGGTCTGCACCAGCCGAGGATTGCAGATCAGCACATCGAGACCGGCCTTCACCCGGTCCTCAATCCATTCCTCACGGCGTTCGGCTTGGACCGAAGCCGTGAGCACGGCCGTACGAAACCCGGCTTGCTTCAGGATCCGATGCAGGCGCGGCGTGATGTCGCGCGTCCCGGTATGGGTGCAGTACACGAGGACGCGGCGATGCCGGTTCACGTTGTCTTCGACGTGTTGCAGGAGCAAGCGTTCTTTCGGATACCGGATCGGCTCAGGTAATGGCGGAAGGGTGAACTTGACCTCTCCAAACTTATTTGTGATCCGTTCCTCCGTGGTACAACGGTCCGGGTAGGCCACCAGAGCCTGAACGACCGTGGACAGCAGGTGCCCGTCGCGGGATTTCCTGGCCTCCCGGATCAGCGGTTTGGCCGCTTTGAAGAGTTGCTCGTACTGCGCCTTGAGTTGGCCTTCGAGGTCGCACGTCTCCACGTGCTCTTCATAGGGAGGGAGCGCGAGATCCAGGTCCTCCATCCGGAGGAAGCAGGCCTTGTCGACGAGGTGCGGGATCAGCCGGGGCGAGATCCCCGGCCGTTCCACGACTGTCACGTAGACTTTCCGTTTCGACTGGGTTCCGTGCTCGACCACCTGGTCGGCATCGATGCACGTCGTGCGGGTCTCGCGGATGCCGTAGACATCGACCCACCGGGATTCATCATGGAAACTGTACGCCGACTTGAGGCCGGGAATGAGGCGCCATAGGAGGTAGAAGACCGACGTGCTGCGTCCGTTCGACAACGTTCCCGTTAACCCAATGACGCGGTCCGTGACGTTCATGAGATTCGCAAAGGCGATACCTTGCGCCGTGGCCTTGCCCTTCAGCTCGTGGATCTCATCAACCACGAACGTATCGAACAGGGTCGGGTGCTGCTTGCAGATGTAATCGGCCAGGGCGTACCGGCGTGGCCCGTTCGGATCGAAGTCGTACAGGGGAGACCCACACGCGCGACACTTCGATTTCGCCGGCAAGGTCTCCGGGGTGAGAGGCGTCTCGTCCGTGTCCCGGACCTGGCCCCCACAGTGGGGGCAGCAAAAGAGCTCGACGAATCCGTGCTCGCCCTTCCATCGCCGCCGGACCAGGGCTGGTTTCGTGGCATACGAGAGTTTGGCCTTTTCACGGGAGATGATCGCAAAGATGGGGAGATGGTTGGGGAGCGGGCACCTCGCGATGCGATCGATGCTGCTGAGCGACTTCAACTGGTGGACCGGGGCGTCCGGCAGAATGCGTTTGATTTCTCTCTCCCACTTGCGGAGGAGATGGGGCGGCGCCATCACCAGCACGCGTCGGGAGCCGTGGATGAGACAGGCGCCGACCGCAGTGCGGGTCTTGCCGGTCGCCATTTCTCCGACGATCAATGCGCCGCGATGCTGTTGCAGCACCAGGGCGGTCGCCGCGGCGACATCCGCTTGCGGCGGCCAGAGCGGTTCCTTGAGTTGATTCAGGATGGGCTGCGCCGTGATCCGGTGTTCGGGTCTGAAGATGGGCCTGAGCTGTGAGGCGGCCGATTCACACAGGCTGGCGCTGAAGGTCTCGATGAACCCAGTGATCGGAACCTGGCGCGTGTCCATGGCGTCTCCTTGCGAGATCAGGATTGAGCGATGCCTGTGCTGTTACGAACAGGAAGATGGAGCGCGCGGCGCGGCCTGGTGGTGAATGCCGCTCTCGGTGAGGTGGAACGGCGAGATGCGGGTCGGGGCCTGAAGCAGAAGCTTATGGAGGTCCTTGACGCCTGCCTGGTGGTGGACTCGGACATTCACCACGTGCATTCCCAACCTGGTGAGCAACACGATCGCCTCTTGCTGGGCTTTCGGACCCTTGTCGGGATCTGGGTCATTATCCAGCGCGAGGTAGACGATCTTAGCCTTGAGGCGAGTCAGGTACTCCGGAAGTTTGCCGACGTTGCCGATCCCGTTCAGGGCGCACAGGGTGAACGTGGGGCCGAACAGCGCATCGCCGGCTAAGCAGTCGAGGATGCTTTCGGTGACGAGGACTGCCGCGTCCCCGCGCTTCATGATCCACGGAGATTTGATCCCGATCGTGGCGCGAAGGAGTTCATTCGGAACGTCATGGAGTGCCCGGCATTCCACTCCGTGCATGAAGTGGACGTTAGGGCTGGGAAGTGGGATGCCGATGTACGGGGTCTTGGCCTCGCCGCGGGCCATCCAGACCGCTCCGACGTGGGGGTAGTACGGGACCTGTCGAGAGAGAAAATACTGCCGGAGCTCTGCTTCTTTCGCAGGCGTCATGCGGGCCTTGGCGCTGTGGTAGGCCTGCCGTGCGAGGTCGATGCGCTGCCGCGGTGCTCGGGTCGAGTCCTTCCGGGATCGGCTTGGAGGAGTGCCGAAGGCGATGGGATGACCGAGCAGCTTGCACACCGCTTCAGGGAACGTGAGCTGGAATGTCTGTTGGATGAACTCGATGCCATCGCCGTGCGTGCCCGGGCCAAAGTCATACCAGACCCAGGCGCCGTTGACACGGGAGACGGAAAACGACGGGTGACGGTCGTCACGCAAGGGAGAGTGGAAGAGCGCATGGTCCGGGCGGCGGGACACGGGCTTGTGGCCCAGCCCGATCAGGAGCTCAATGAGGTTGACGGAACGGGCGCGGCGGATATCGTCGGGCGAGAGCTTCATGACGGGTCGTGATCCTTGGCGTGATCCTGTGATGGAGACGCCTGCAGAGAAGGTATTACTGCGACGAAGCCGGAATGGGAAGCGGCACCTCTCTGTTATTCGTCCTCCAGCACGTAGACGCGTGAAGGCTTCTCGACCAGCAGCGCATCCAACTGGGACTTGATCGCTCGCATCCCTTCGCGAACGACCGTGGCCACGGATTCGTCCTTCCGGATGCGACTCGGTTCCATCCCGGAGAGGAGGCCCCTGGCCTGATTCACGAGCTTCTGTAAGTCCAAATCCTGGCTGAGATTGCGCGCATCGAATCGGTTCAAGAAGTCCATCAGGTTGGTCACCGTGCCGGCCTTGAAGGTCTTGGCCTTGCCATTGGCGTTGGGCGTGAGTCGCTCCATCAGGTGATCGACCAGCTCGGCCATCGCCTCGCGCAGCGTGGTCTTGGCATCATCGAGCATCTGCCTGACTTTTTGTGAGACGTTTTCGGTCTCACGCGTCAGCAGCCGCTCGCTGAGGGTACTCAGGGTTCCGGGAAGGTCGAACGTCAGATATTGGCATTCGAAGAGAAAGCCGGCCTTGACCGTATCGACGTCCGGGTAATCGGCTGGATTGTAGAGGTCCGCCAACTTGAGTTGGGCTTCTTCTCTGCGCTGGGGGTAGACTTGGACAAAATAGTCGATTAGGCTCTCTCGTTTCTCTTTGAAGTTCGTGATCAGCTCGTCGACTTCTTCGAGGAGCGCATTGGGGACAAGGTAGATGCCCGGCCGCAGGGAGGAGGGCAGCGTATAGCTGGAGAGTCGCTTGCGGATCTGCGCGTCCAGTTTCGTAATTTCCTTGTATTCAGGACAGGCCAGAATCGCCTTGGTCACCTTGACCAGGGCGCGGTCGGTCTCGACCGCGAGCACATCCTGGCGGACGGTCCGCTTGATGCCGAGCTTCCGCAAGGTGAGGACGAGGCAGACCGCGTTCTTCCAGAGTGCGGAGAGAGTGGCTTGTGGAGTGTCCATGGAGAACCTCATGCGTGATGTGAACGGTGGACATGCGAGTGGTCCTGGTGCTGGCCGTGGAGGAGCCGTTCGGGCCGCTCGATGACTTCGGTCTGGCCGCCCGCGAGCTGGTTCAACAAGTTGAGTAAATCGTCAGCCTCTCGGTGATTGGGCATGCTGATGTCGTCCGTCGTAACTGTCAGGGTGCCGTCCGGCGCGATGTGCACGCGAATGGCGTCGGGCCTGTGCATGACCGGCTCCTTTCCATCGAGCGATTAAAACTTGCTGAGGACGAAGGTGGATTCCGACGTGTCCGTGGACTCGACGGTCCAGCCGAATTGGGATGCCACCGCGTCAAGAATCTGGTGGGCGTAGGCTCGTTGCAGCGTCTCGACGAGTTCTTCTTGGCCGCGTGGAATCACGACCGACCCGGGGGATACGAAGAGCGCGATCCCGTCGGGTGTCCGGATGCGAAGGGATGCTCCCTCAAGGAACACCGTCCAGCCGAGTCGTTCAGCGGCTTGCTTGAGGAGCGTCTGATCGGCAGCCTTGAGTTCGACCGTGGTGGTGGCGGTCATCCAGCAGGGCATGTGGACCTCGTTAAGAAAAATAGAAAGAGAGTCACCTAGGCCGCGTACATGCGGGGGCTCGGTCCCTGAGCGGCCTCAGCCTTGTCCATTAGATAGGGGCCGGGGTAGCTGGCGGAGAGGTACCGGTAATTGGCTTGCGAGCGCAGCTCTTTGAGCTGGTCCGCGGCGCGGATGGAGACCGGGATGATGTAGGCGCTCGCTTCTTCCAGGGAGCAACCGAGTTGCCAGCTCAGCTCGCAACAGGTCCGGATCTCGTCGCCGGTCCAGCCTTGGTCTGGTGGCTGAGCCATCTCGGCTGGGATCCGGAAGTGTTTGCGATAGATCGCCCAGATCGTTTCTCGCTCAGCCGCCGAAGGCAGATCGAAGAACATGACGCCGTACTTGAAGCGGCGGAGCAGCTCCGGCGGGAGGGCGCTGACATTGTTGCTGGTGGCGATGAACAGGACATTGTCATCGGCCACCGCACTGACGACGCCAAGCGCCTGGCGCAGCTGGCCTTCCGATTGACCGACGAGCGACGCCTTCATCGCCCCGAGATCGAAGCAAATCGCCGGCACCCCGGCTTCCGTGCCGCTGGCTTTGGCCACCATGGATTTGCACGTCCCCGGCGGGCCGACGAAGATGATGCCCCTCGCCTTGTGATCCTGCATGTAGGTGAGCAAGGTCCCCAGCATGGAGACGGTGACACCCGACGAGTCCTGATTCGAGGAGAGGGAGCCGCTGAACATTTTCTCGATTTCGTCGAGGAAGACGACGGCCTTCGGCGGATCGTTGCCTTTGAAGAGTTTCGCGAGGAAGTCTTTGGCGGCTTGCACGCCGCCGATGTCGTGGAACCGTTCGTTCCCGCCCCACACGGAGAGCCCCGGGGTGGCGTTGATCATCTGCCGTTTCCGTTCCCACAGCCGTTCCAGGTTGATGCCAGTCCGTTTGCTGAGCGACAGGGCCACGACCTGTTCGGCCGGAAAGGCTGCGAGCCCCTGCAGCGCGGAGACGGCCTGAGCCATCGCGTCCTCGTCAGGAGTCTCGATCTGGGCCTGCACGCATTGGTCCTTGATGATCGTGGCCAATTGCTCCCGCCCTGGCAGGGTTTCTTCCAGGACCAGGAGATCATGGAAGAGCTCCGCGGGCACGTCGATCGCGGGCGCCAGCAAGACGAGAGTCGCCGGTTTGCCCTTGAAGAGGTCGCGCAAATTCCAGATGCCTTGGGAGACGAACTCGTTGCGGATGAAGCGGTGGACGTTGTGAAAGAAGACGACGCTTTTCGGAGGCACGTTCGCGAGAAGCTTGAGTGTTTCAGAGGGATTCATCGTGACGTTGGATTTCGCACTGCCCAGCAACGTCGCCAGGGCTTTCTCGGCCCCGCTGTTGACGGGCAAGAGCCCGCGGCTGACGTCCCAGGAGAACACGGGGTCTTCCTGATCGGATCCAGGACTCCGCAACCCGTAGGTCCGGATCAGGCCGATCGTCGCGGCGGGATCGGGCGTGGTGATCGCGAGGAGGGGAACCGAAACCCTGCGGGCGCGGACGAACTGCGCCACGAGATCGGGCATCGAAGTCTGCATTGTACACTCCTTGGTGAGAGCTCGTTTGCAAGGATGAATGAGGAGATTCTTACGTGGGGGAAGGATCGGATGACTGTGACGGTCGCTGCGCGGCTCGTTGGGAGGGAGCGGGCGAGCCGGATACGGTGGGAGAGGTTTGTCTGGAGACGGCAGCGTTGACGAGTGCGGCAATCTGGCGCGCACACTGAATGAACGATTCGTCCTGGCCGCGGACATAGGCCTCGTCGCATTGGTTAAGGAGTTGCATGATAGAAGGGAAGCGCGGATCGTCGCTGGTGATCCCGGCGGTGAGTTCGGCCAGGCGGCGGAAACGTTTGAGCCAGCGGTCCGGGCCGGTGAGTGCCGGGAGATTGGCAGATCTGGTGCCGTCGTAGCCGTGCGGGTTGACGGTCCAGGCGGCGAGGCTGTGGCCGGCTTGATCGACGGCTTTAACAGCGGTGATCTTCGCAATGGGGATTGTGACCCCGGAATCGAGATTGACGCGGCCGTTTGCGCTCGGGTCGAGGATCTCGATGATCCTGCCGTCCTGCAGTCGGTCTTTGGCATCGCGGTAGACCACGGTCCATCCGACCTGAAGCCCGACGTTCTGATCCGTCCTCGGCCTCACGGCAGCCGTGTTGAGCGGGACGAACGGTGGAAGAGACTGGGGAGGCATGGCCGACCTCCTATTAATAATGGGTAAACCGTCAACTGCACTTCGTCCAGCCGCAGTGCCGGCAGAGCAGACAATTCTCTTGCCGAATAGTGCCCTGGTTGCATTGTGGGCAGGGAGGGAGTCCCTCGCCGTTCTCTTTGATCAGCTGGCTCATGCGAAGCGCTCGGATGATGGCGGCCGGGATGCTGGCAACCGATCCGTACCGTTGGTTGGCCTTTTCCAGTTGTTCGAGCAAAGACTCCACGGGCACACCCGATCGCAAGGAGATGGAGAGCACTCGCGCAAACGATTCGTAGATCTCGGTGTTGCTGGCCTCGACGGGCGTGTGAATGAAGACCTCGAGCGGTCTGGTCTTCAAGGTCGAGATCGTGACGTACACATGCCCATCCGTCGTCTTCACATGCACCCGCTTCGCGTCCAGGACGTCCGGCAGCTCGAACGGGTTGGCGACAGGGAGGTCCGCGTCTGGCACCTGGCTTGTTCCGTTCGTGGACAGGCTCCCGTTGCGGTCCGCCTTGCCCAGATTGAGCACCTGGCTGGCGCGACTCCCATCGCGGTAGACAGTGATCCCGCTGCAATCGAGTTCCCATGCGAGCAGGTACGCGTGGCGGACGTCGTCAGCCGTTGCCGTGGAAGGCAGGTTGATGGTTTTGCTGACCGCCGTGTCGCTGAACTGCTGCCAGGCCGCCTGGACCCGGACATGCTGCTCAGGGGTGAGATCGTGGGCCACGGTAAAGACCTGTTGCAAATGGGCGGGAACTTCCTTTAGGCCCCGGCAAGACCCGTGATTGGCCGCGATCTTGTCGATGAGATCGTCATGCCACCAGCCTTCGCGCCTGGCCGTCGCTTCGAAGAGGTCGCACAGGTAGGGCAGCTTTCTGCCTTCGAGGACGTGCTTGAACCAGACCAGCGCGAACTCGGGCTCGCAGCCGGCGCTGGTGTCTGCGATCATGCTGATCGATCCGGTCGGCGCCACGGTGGTCACGTAGCTGTGGCGCTCCTTTGTCCCCTCCTGTTCATGCTTGCTTCCCTTCCACGCCGGATACACGCCTCGGGTGTGGGCCAGTTGCTCCGACGCGCGCCACGCCATTGCCTTCATCTGGTGCGCGAGCCGCTCTGTGAAGCGTACGGCTTCTTCACTGCCGTAGGGAAGGCCCAACATCATCAACAGTCGTGCATACCCCATGATCCCGAGGCCGATGCGGCGGGTCAGGCGTGTCATGGCATTGATCTGCGGAAGCGGATGGTCGTTTGCGTCAATGATGTTGTCCAGGAATCGAACCGCGAGCCGGATGGTCTGGTCTAGACGCTCCCAGTCGAGCTCGTACTCCCCATGGCCTGGCTGGATCCGAAGATGTTTCGCTAGATCGATGGAGCCAAGCGTGCAGGCATCGAAGCCATGCAGCGGGATCTCACCGCAGGGATTGGTCGAGACGATTTCACCCATGGCGGGAATGGGACAGGCCCGGTTCGCGCGGTCGATGAAGAAAAGCCCGGGATCGCCTGTCTTCCAGGCTTCCTCGACGATGCGATCGAACACCATCCGGGCGGGCACTTCCTTGACGGGTTGCTTCGTCCGAGGGTTGATGAGGGTGTAGGATCTGTCCTCTTTGACCGCGGTTATGAATTCGTCGGTCGCAGCCACGCTGATGTTGAAGTTCCGGATCTGGCCGTCCTGTGTCTTGCACCCCACGAACTCCAGGATGTCCGGGTGCTGGACATGGAGAATCCCCATATTCGCGCCCCTGCGGGTTCCGCCCTGGCGTACCTGTTCGGTGGCGCCGTCAATGATCTTCATGAAGGAGACCGGGCCAGATGCCACGCCGCCTGAGCTCCTCACGCGATCCCCCTTCGGACGCAAATTGGAGAATGAAAACCCGGTGCCTCCGCCACTCTTGTGGATCAACAAGGCTGCGGTCACGGCATTACCGATCGACTGCATGTCGTCCTCGATGGGGATCACGAAACAGGCCGAGTACTGCTTGTGCGCGCCGGGCCGGCCGGCGTTCATCAAGGTGGGGGAATTGGGCAGGAAGGTTCGAGAGGCGAGCATCCGGCGGAACTGCTCCTCGATTGATGCCACTTCCTCACTCGTCGCACCGTACAGAGTCTCGACCGCGGCGATTTCGCGAGCGACCCGCGTCCAGAGTTGGTCCACGGTTTCGATGATATTCCCCTGGTCATCCTTGGCCAGGTACCGTTCACGGAGGACGGTGAGCGCGTTTTCCGATAGCGGCATGCTTTCGGGAGTGGCTGCGTGAACGGAATTGGATCTGTGCTGCGTCATGAGTAACCTGTCGTTGTGGTGAAACTGTGAAGGCCCTCTACTCAGAATTACTTCTGGTGCGTGCTAGCCAGCTATTTGGAGTCATCAAGATTTCAGAACAGATGCCAGAGCCGCGTTCTGATTCAGACCGGAGTGTTGGGGAATGGTCGGGCGGTGTGTTGAGCGGGAGGAGGTGGCAAGAAGCAATCAGTGTTCTAGGGTCTTGGCCGTGTGGGTTAGTCGAGGAAGGTGGCGGGGATGTGGATTGGCTTACAGCCTGCCTCCTGGCGCCGCGGCAGCTGAATTCACAAGAGCAGCAGCGAGCGTTTGCCCCCCCTGCCTTCTTCTGGCTAGGCTACTCTGTCAGGCTGCACAGCAGGACAGCTTGCTCACATCCTTCTTGAAGGTCAGCGCGGCCAGTTTCAGGCCTTCCACCATTGTCAGATAGGGATGAAACGTGTCGGCGAGATCCTGCACGCTCAGCCCGAACCGAATGGCCAGCGTCGCCTCCTGGATCACCTCACCGGCCTCCGCCGCGAGCACGTGTGCGCCAAGCAACCGGCCGGTGTCTTCTTCGGCCACCAGTTTGATCAGGCCTTTGGTGTTCCGAGATGCCAAGGCACGCGGGACATGATCGAGAGGCAGGACGGCGGTCTGCACGCGCAGCCCCTGCTGTTTGGCTTTCTCTTCCGTCAGCCCGACACTCGCGATCTGCGGATCGGTGAACGTGACGTGCGGCAAGGCAGTGAGATCGAATATTCTGCCGACGCCGCTGAGGGCATTCTCCGCCGCCAGTCCACCTGCATACGCAGCCACATAGACGTACATGGGATCCCCGATGCAGTCGCCGGCCGCATAGATGTCCGGGTTGGTGGTCTGCAGGTATTCGTTCACTACGATCTCGCCCTTGGCTCCCAGCCTCACCCCGGCTTCTTCCAGCCCAAATCCGCCGGTGTTGGGGCGCCGGCCGGTGGCGACCAGGAGGCGTTCAGCCCGGCAGACCTCCGGCTTCCCGTTCGCTTCGGTGTGCACGAGGTAGTCCCCATCTCGGCGCTCGACGCGAGTGATTCCGACGTTCGTGCAGATGCGGACCTTTTCATCCTCGAGATAACGAACGAGCGCCTGGCCGATCTCAGGCTCCTCTGCTCTCGCCACGTGTGGCCCGTTTTCCAGCACCATTACTTGGACGCCGAATCGGGCAAAGAGCTGCGCGAACTCCAAACCGATGCTGCCTCCGCCAATGATGATCATCGAAGCCGGCAGCGCGTCCAGGCTGAGGGCCTGTTCACTGTCGAGAAAGCCGGTTTCTTGAAGTCCCGTTATCGACGGCGCCCAAGGCGAAGAGCCTGTCGCGACCAGAATCTTCTCCGGCTCATAGACGGTGCCGTTGACACGTACCCGGCGTCCGCCCAAGAGTTGAGCTTCACCCCGGATGATCGTGATGTTGGGATATACGGCGGCGACGTCGACGTACTTCCCCTGGCGTAACGCCGCGACCAGTTCATCCTTTTGCTGGACCACGCGCTGCCAGTCGGAGGGAGGCGGGCACGCGGTCAGGCCTTCGAACTGCGGGTAGGCTGAGTGATAGCAGAGCTCGGCGGCTTTGATCAACGTCTTCGAAGGCACGCAGCCGATGTTGACGCACGTCCCGCCGATCGTGCCTTTTTCGACAATCGCGACCCGTGCCCCGAGCTCCGCTGCCTTGATTGCGGCCGCAAAGGCGGCAGACCCGCCGCCGATGGTCATCAGGTCGTATCCCTGACCCCCAGCGGCAGGCACTTTGCGCGGAGGTTCTACTTCGCGACGTTCAGCAAGAACGGCGTGATAACCTGCCTTCTGAACTGCTCCTACCAGGTCGGCATTTGTAACCCCCGGCTTGGCAACCACCGTCGCCTTTCCCGCCCGCCAGGAACCAACTTGCGCCTGCTCGACTCCAGGCACTGCTTTCAACGCCTCGGTGACATGGCGAGCGCAGCCATCACAGGTCATTCCCTCCACCCGCAATGCAATGTGGACTTGTTCGCTCATGTCGGTTCCTCCTCGGCGAAAGGGGTTTCGCTCAAATCTCGATCAGTCCGAAAAATTCCACTCCGCATCCCTCATGAACGAGACAGGCTCGGCCTGTCGAGAGGAGGACGCGACTCAGCGCTACCACGGACCGCGCGTTTCTCGGCTGTGACTACATCGCCCAGGCAGCATCGGCCAGATGGATTTTCCATCTCGCAGCGGCAGTTTTCCGCTTTGACCTCCGCTCGGATGCGGGCCGAGGCGGTCGATCGCCCGGTCTGCTCAATTTCCTCGCGGATCATGCGTTCGGTCACGTTGAAGCAATAGCACACAGGGATCGGATCCTCCGTTTCCTTGACTCCCACTCGGACCCGAAGCTGGGTTTTCAGCACCTGCGAGCCGTCCGCCGCATAATAGACCACGGGACAGGTCGGGGTGTCGCAGAAGGTGTAAGCCCTTCCATTCACGGTGTCACGGACCTCCGCCTTGATAAGTGCTTCGACCGTCTCGCGAGCCACCGGCTTTCCCCGCTGGTTGCAGGAGTGGCAACCCTCTGCCTGTAGCTGTACTGGTCGCGTCTGGAGAGTCCGGCAGCAATCATCCATGCTTCGCCTCTCGTGCTTTGTCGGCACCAGCAGGTATCTCTGCGTCGCCGGCGCAACATTGCTGGCTGACGCCGGCCCGAGACCCGAACAAGCCGTACACCAACATCCCGATAAAGACGAGCAAGGCCGGAAGCAAGACATAATCGAGATAGCCGGTCAGCGCGGCCAGGCCGACTGCCCCCAGCAAGCCGACGAGAATCGGCGTGAAACAGCAGAGCGCGGCTAGGCCTGCCCCGATGCCGCCAATCCAGACCAACCGTTTGCGGGATTTCTGTTCCATGGAATGTCCTCCTGTACTCCGGCACTGACGCATGTCGTTTGCTTGCTCAGTCATGAGCTGGTGAAGCACGTCGTTACCGTTTGATCTGCAGCGGCTGGGAATCCGCGACAATCCGGAATCGGAGATCGCCGACGTGTGTGTAGGCTGAGACCTGAGGCCCCAGGTACAAGTCCACTCGATAGAGGCCCGGTGACCAGCCTTCCTCCGGCTGGGACAACCGGAAATAGCCGGACCGTTCATTCAAGCCGAGCAGGACCTGATCGATCCCCACCACTGTGTTTGGCGGAAAGCTCTTTGTCTGCTCAGCAATCCAGCGGCTGGTGAGCTTGAGATCAAAGTTTTCCTGATTCGTCGTCAGTTGGAATACCACATAGATCTCCGGCGCGTCTGAACGGAACGTGTCCGTCGGATTGACCGGGATGAACTCATGCAACCCCGTCTGCAGGTCGTCTTGGATCATGTCGCGCGCCGTCATCACCTGACGAAACGATCCTCGCACCGTCTCGGTGGCGATCGAGGCAAGCTGCGCCGCAATCGGGATGGGGTCGACCAGCTTATGGCCGTTGGCCAGGGGCGGGATCGGATATTCATACGGCTCGGGACCGAACCGTTCCCCTAAGTCGTGCGTCACAGGACTCTGGTCTTGCTCAGCAATGGGGAGGTGTTGCCGGGCTTCATCCAGTGCCTCTTGCACTTTCGCCAGATCCGGGAAATTTAAGGCATAGAAGTCTTCGTTTTGCCAATCCCGGATCTCCAGGACACGTTCGAACCGAGCGATCGCGCCTTGCCAGCGGCCGAGTTTGGCCAGACAGCGGCCTATTTGGAAGACCGAATCCGGATAAAACTCCGCGAACTTGGTCAGATCAATGCCGTGCTGAAACGACGCGATCGCTTCTTCATAGCGGCTCAGCTCCATCAGGACTCGTCCCAGATCGTAGATGGCGCGGTGGTCCTCCGGATTGAATCCGAGCGCCTTTCTCAAGGCGGCCTCGGCGTCCGAATACCGGCCCTGTTCCATCAACTGCCAGGCTTCGCCCCGGGCCAAGACCGCTTGCTTCAGATTCCGCTCCGTGTACCATGGGAGTTTCCGGAGGGTCTGCGACTGATCAAACCGGCGGCCCTTGTCATAGCTTTCTCCCCGCAAATGGGAGAGCAGGTCCTGCGCCGATGCCCGCTCAGGACTGCCGGCATCCGCACGCGCGAGCACCAGGTCTACCTGCTGGCGCGACTCCGCGTAATCGAGCACGTCATACAAGGCCCGGGCGAACTGCAGGCGAGTGGCCTGATGATTCGGAGCGAGGTCGACGGCACGCCGATAGCTCAAGACTGCTTCTTCGAGGCGATCCACCTGGCTGAGCCCTTTGGCCAGTCGGAGGTGCGCCAGCGGGTTGTCAGGCTCCAGCCTTGCAATCTCCTGCAGGCTCACAATGGCCTGGTGGTGTGCCGCCATGCGGTCCAACAGGGTCCACAAAGCCCAGCGCACGTCCAGCGCCTCAGGCGCAAGGACCGCTGCCTCGCGGTAGGCCGCCACCGCTTCCTCATTGCGCCGGAAAGACATCAAGACATCGCCGCGCAGCTTCGGGATCCGGTAGTCGCCCGGTGCGAGGCGTGCCGCTTCTCTCAGCCGATCGAGCGCCAGATACAACGTGTTCTGATGCACAAAGTCTTCGGCTTCCGCCAGAACCGCTGAAAGGTCTTCCCCCCGTGCAGAGGGCGGGAATAGCCCCACGACACACAGAAGCATACCTATCCCGACCGACACACAGAGCCGCCGGCCGGTTCCGCGATCGGCCACGCTCGGTTCTTTCACAACGGCACCCCGCTCGTTGGCTGGCTTAGTGCGCGCAACACTGCGCCGAGGACGACGCCTGATCTCCGCTGATGGACTCCTTGTATGCAGTCCACGCTTTGAGCGCCCATTCTTCTCCTGGACAGCCCTGCATGGTCATCGCGACTTCGAGGAATTCAATCAGTTCTTCTTGCGTGATGCCTTTGTCGCATGCCATCTGGACGTAGGCGCGGATACAGGGTTCGCAGCGGATCGCGATCGAGATGGCCATGGCGGTCAAGAGCTTGTACTTGGCCGGAATCACCCCGTCGCGATAGGCCTCCTGCCGCATGCGCAATAGGCCGCCGGTAACTTTTGGGCTCAACTTTCTCAGCTCAGTAAACAGCTCAGTACCAACGGTTGTCGGATGATCCACGACCAGCTCCTCCTTCTGTCTCTAATACGTCCGGCACGTAGCGAATACCGAACACGTCCGGGCTCCCTCCACGAGTCCCACCCACTCGAAGGGGATGTTGGGGGTGAACTCTTGGCTGTTCGCCATCAGCTACCAGCTATTTCTGCAGCAGCCGAGCCTTGTATGCCGACAACGGGCTGGCTGCCCCCTCGATCGCCTTGAGCAACGCGTCGACGCCGGTTTTCTCCGGATCGAACGTCACCGAGGCTCGTGCCTCCGCATAATCAGAGAAAAAGATCCACTTCTTTCCCACCCTGACCTCAACCGCGCTGACGCCTGGGACCTTGGCAAGGGAGGCTTTTACGTCCTTGACGCAAGCCCCGCACGTCATGCCGTCGATCTGCAAGGTGACCGTCTGAACCCCCTGGTTCTCAGCCGCAAGACCATGGAACTCAGTCAGCGCAAGCATCGTCACCCCGACAAGGAGACCTATCCGGATCACTTGCCACATGCCTGATCACCTCCGTTCAAAAGAGAGCTCAGAGCGAATAGTCGTGCCGGCCGTATCAGGCTGAACGCTCATGCATCACGCGTCACCCCACTCTCACAGGGCTAACCAATAAGGCGCCAAGACCAACACCAATGCCAGGACCGCTATCAGCCACAGCCACTTCCGGTTCAGCCCACTCGTTGATCGAGCAGCGCATCCCGCCTCTGTCGCGCACACGGATGACGGTTTCCGGTACGCGTGATAGAAGCTGATGCCAAGCAAGAGCAGCGTCAGGGCGACAAAAACAGGCCGGTAGGACAGGAGCGCTTTCAGGAACCCGGCTGTGCCGACCAGCGCCCCGGTGGCGCCGACGCCGACACCGAGGGCGGCGAGCACCAGGGGCCCGATACAGCACAAAGAGGCAAAGAACGCCGCGACGAGCCCAGCGATCGAGGTGCTCGCCACCGTTCCCGTTGTCGATAGTCCCGCATCATGGCTTTCCAGCGGATCGGGGTTTGGGTGAGACGGGGTGACGAGCAGAAGCTCAAAGATGGCCTTGCCGACATAGAGTGCCTCACCGAGATCTATCACTGACCCGGCGGGATTGGGTTGCCGCTGCAGCCATCCGTCAACGTGCGCGGCCGAGCAGAAGAAATTGATGGCGGGGCATGCCGAGGCTGCGACAGGTCCTTCTTGTATCGTGCCTGCCCACACCACGGTGTCCGATGGGCTGTGCGCTACGATCGTTTGGTCGCGCACCGTGATGGCGATGGTCTTGGCGCAGGACGCACAGGAAGACGTGATGGACAGATCACGACGGAGCATGAACGGCATACCCAAGGCATCAATTGCGCATTGAGCATAGACGGGTTTCGCTTCCGACCACCGGTCAAAGTTCACCACATGCGGCGTCGCAACCGACGAGAACGGATAGGCGAGACGGATCATAGAGGACTCCGGCTCCAGGCTCAGCATGTCCCATGCATGGAGGCGCTGCAGAATGGTCTTCGTGCCGTCCGGAGTCAGGCCAAGCGCCCGGCTGATCTCCTGTACCGTTGGCGCCCGCCCTTGAAGAGGATACTGGGCGAGGATGTACCGCCGAACCGCGTCTTCCTGAGCGCTCAGCTTGTGCTGATCCCATCCCAGCATGCTCCCCGCCATTGAGGCCAGGGTCTTGGCTCGGTCGGTCGCAGTCGGCACAATCATGCCGCCCTGCTCGGCGCGGCCGGGGGTCTGATTGGCCTGACTTTGGTTCACGTCGGTTTCACAACAGCATGCTCTTGTCATTGGACCTTCCCTCCATCGTCCCGTGTCTTCATGACCGTCGCCTTCGAGGCGTTACTCCGCCTTCAGTGTCGACGCTCCGTGACCCAGTGCAGAGGCAGCCAGGCTTTGTCAGGATGTTGTCCGACCAGCCGCGACCAGATTCGGCGAACGACAACCAACGGACAAAAGCCCAACCATTCTTCATATGGACACATGATCGCTACCTCCTCTTTGTGGCATGAACCGTTCGCGCCTTCTCTCCCTCGAGACTTTGCAAGATTGGACAATGATCGGTCGGCTGCCCGGCCCGGCAGGTGCGGATCAAGCGTTGCAGCGCCGTCGCAAGCGATTGCAGGTCGCGCACTTTGGCTTCCACGTGTTTCAATTTGGCCTCCGCTTTTCGTTGGACATCACCACAGCGGGCCTTCGAACTGACCCGGAGATCGAGGAGTTCCTCGATCTCATGGAGCGTGAAGCCCAACGCTTGGGCGTTCCGAATAAACCGAAGACGTCGTTGAGCGTCGGCGTTGTACAACCTGTAACCGGACGGCAACCTCGAAGTAGGACCGAGCATGTGGAGTCGCTCGTAGTAGCGAATCGTTTCGATATTCACCCCAACATCCTTTGCGAGCTGCCCAATTTTGAGTTCGGTTGTCATGTGCACCTCATCGGCACGATACACCCTGTACCATAGTACGGAGTCAAGAGGGATTGTCTGGGAACCATCGACTTTGAGACAAGTCACCGGAGCAACGGTGAGGGGTATATCCCATATCGTCATGGAGGGAGGACTTTGATGCCTATTTCTCTATCGCTTGGGCTTTTTATACTGGCTGGCCTGTGTGAAATCGGAGGTGGCTACCTGGTCTGGCTGTGGCTTCGCGAGGGTAAAGGCATGGGCTATGCCGTGGCCGGAGCCGCAATCCTTATTCTCTATGGAATCATTCCGACCTTGCAACCAACACATTTCGGGCGTGTCTACGCCGCGTATGGAGGGATGTTTATCGTCCTCTCTCTTCTGTGGGGCTGGGCAGCCGATGGAAATCAACCAGACAAGTATGATGCATTCGGAGCCATGATCTGTCTCATCGGGATGACCATCATCATGTATAGCCCTCGCGAGTAAGAAACCAGACCACTGTGTTTTTGAGGCGCCATGTATATGTGCCGACGAACGGAGTGGTGAACAGAACGTGCGCTTGCCACGGCTTTGCCAGGTGGTTGATCTTCCGTGAGACTTGTCCACACCGGTAGTATCCAAGTGAAGAGGACGTCGCCATGTCAGCATTGACCAAGGAGGCTACCAAAACGGCTTCTCCACTGGAACTCCTCCGTGTGATCAACAGCAAAAGCAAACCGCGACCGGTTCATCCGGAGTTGACCTTGTTGGGGTTCGGCGCGAATCTTGACGACATCCGGCAGGAAGGCGTCTTTGCGATCCGGGATGCCGATCGGAGTGGCCATTTCGGCTGCCTGGGAACCACTCGGGTGGGCAAGACGCGCCTGGTGGAGAATATCGTCGAGCAGGACATCAGGAAGGGCTACTCGGTGGTCGTGGTCGATCCGAAGGGCGATATCGAGTTGTTTTCAAAAGTCGTCCAAACAGCGGCCGAGTGCGGGCGGCTCGAGGACCTGATGCTGCTCACGCCGATCTTTCCCGATGAGTCGGTCTATCTGGACCCGCTGTCGAGCTACTATATGGAAGATGAACTGGTGAATCACATCGTCTCAGGGATCAAGGCGCGGGAGGATTTCTATATTGCGATTGCGACCCAGGTAGCCCAGGTGGTGGTGTCGGGACTGATCGTACTCGCCAAGGCGAAGGGAATCCCTCCTCAGATCTCCTTCTATGACGTGAAGCTGCGGGTGGGGCACAAGGATCTGATGCAATTCCGCGATACGTTGCAAGCGCTGCCTGGGACGGAGGAGCTCTGTCTGGCGATCGATCAGATCACCCACGGCCCGAATATGCAGGACTTCTACGCGAAGGTGTCCGCGTCGCTGCAAACCATGTTGTCGGCTCTGACGTTCGGCACGACGGGACGGATCATCGGCAAAGCGAAGACGAACGAATTCATTCGGCGTCTTGAATCCGGAAAGCGCGTGATTATGGTCTGCAATACGGGGACATTGTTGACGCGCCGGACGGCTCATATTATCGCGAAGGTGTTCATCTCCATGATTCAGAGCCTGGTGGGACGCCTGTTTGCCTCCGGCCGTGCGCTCACTCCGCCCTTGTGCCTACACATCGACGAGGGCCATAACGTGCTCTATCCCGATATCAAGGAGTTGTTCAATAAGGGCGGTGGGGCCAATATCTGGATTCACCTGTATACGCAGTCCCTCGCGCAGATTCAGGAGGAAGTCGGGCCGTACGCGGCACAGAGCATCATCGATAACATCAATTCCTGGGCCTACTTCCTCGTGAACCACCCGGAGACGGCGCAATACGTGGAAGATTCGACGCCTCTGGTCACCAGACCTGAGCCAATTATTACGCTCGGCGGAGGGGTGACCATGAGAATGGCGGAGCAGCGCCAGGTGTTGCGTGATCGTGTGATGTCGCTCCCGAAACGGTGGTTCTATTTCCGCACGTACGGGCAGACGTATAAGGGCCAGACCTTGGATACGACGCCTCTCTATGTAAATGTGAAGTTCCCCGTCGTCAGTCCCCTCATGTCGGCCGAGTCCCCGGCGGCTTCCCCAGACGCCACCAAGGACGGTCCGGCTCAGTCACCGCCGCTCTCATCCGCGTGATAGCGGACCGGCGGACTCGCTGTATTCCTACTGTCCCGTGCTGCTGTTCTCCTGATCCCTTGGGGGACTGCCACAGCGTGCGGATTGAGCGGTGCCTGCTCAGCCAGGAGGGCGAACCCGGCGGGTTCTGCCCTTCGCCTCAGGAATCGCGTCCAGCCGTGAGAGTTCGTGAAGGAGATCCGGTGTGCGGTGATCCATGTTGTCTCTCGGCAGGGATGAACTGGGTGGTGGCGTCCGCTCACGTTGCTGCGGTTCCCCACGGACTGGCTCGCCGTTCCAATCGCTCCGGACTTTATCGAAGACCCAGCCTCCCTTCCCAAGGTCCTCGACCGCGAGCCGGCCGGCGAGATAGTTGCCGACTCGAATCACGTCATCCAATTCGTCCGCAAACGCGACCAGGATCAGCGTCCCGGAGGGGGCGACGAGGAAGAATGCGCGGCTGTCGCGCTCTTTCGTCCGTCCGCGCTGCGCCTCGATGATGTCCCCGACCGACGCGGTGAACGTTCCGGTGACCTGCGCATGAAACCGGCCTTTCGGCTTCCGTTCGAGCGGGGCGTGTTCGCGATGGATCTTCTGTTGGGTGAAGTCCCAGGTGACACGAGCGACAAACGCGGGATCCTTCCTGAAGACGGTCGCGTGGAAGGTAAACGCGAATCGCGTCGGGCTCTTGCCTGCGGCGGTCATCGGTCCTGCTCACAGAAACAGGCGAGTCGTGTCCCCGAGCAGAGTAGGCGGGAGATCATGGTATCTGAGTCCAATCTACCCATGTATTACAGCCAGACGGCAGTTGGAGCGGGACTCAATGAACGCCCTGCACGAGAGGATGGCGCCGGGCTCCGCCAGGACGAGTGGTTAGATGATGGGACCGCGCGGGAGGGGGTCGGAGTCGGAATGTTCAGAACAGTCGATCTGCAGGTCCCGGTCACCGAATGGGGCGTCGACGAAGGCGCAATGGTGCGGCTTCTCCGGATTCTCCGGGTATTGCCTGGGCCGGAAGTGCCGGCAGGTGAGACACATCAGGCTGGTGGGGATCTGCTTGGCCTCCTGAAGCTGCAGGAGGGTGTGGAGCAGGTGGGCGTACAATTCCTCCTGGGTGGCAGGACTGAGTGATTCAAGGACGGAGTCGAGCACATGGGGCCATTGGAGGAGGCGATGGGCGGCGAGCGCTCCGCCTGGTTCAAGAGTCAGCAGCACGTCTTTCGAGGGAAGGTCGGTGGTCTGCACGTGAATGAGACCCTTGGTGACGATCTGTTGAATGGCTTCGTCGAGGCTCGGGCAGCACACATCGAGCGCGCGCACGAGGCTGCTCCGGAACATGCTGTGGAGCTGCGAAGCGAGCAGCAGCGTGAGGATTTGTTGTTCTATCAGCGAAGAGGGGCAGGAGTCGGGTTGCTTGGCGACCTGGTTATAGATGCTGATCTTGCTGAGGGCCACACGAATGCGCTGCAGGATCGTGGTCTTCGCCAGCGCGGCATTGGCGACACCGTGGCAGGGAGAGAGCATTGATGTGTCAAGACAGTCCATCGAGCAACATGGCTCTGGGTCAGGGTTTACACGGTTGTGACGGTGCATGACTCTTATACCAGCAAGACGTCCCTCTGCATACCTAGACATTCGTAGGGGGCCGCCTAGCCACTTGGCTAGGTCCGGAAGCCCTATGTCGGCAATGGCTTCAACGGTTGCTCACCCCTCCAGTGATTTGCCTCTCTCCCTTGGCCGCCCGGTGTTCAGTTTGGAGGCACCGTCCCCAACCACGCTGAGTTTGGGCGTCCCGTTCCCTAGTGGATGAGCATCCCGTCCCCTGTGGGAGGCCGCCGAAACGGCCTCCTGCACCAGTCCGAGCTGGTGCTCCACTTTGCGCAGGCTTTTTGCCGCCTGGTCCGGGGTTCCGGGATTCCAGGTCGTGATCGTCTTCGCATAGACGGCCAATGTGGCAAGGATCTGACTGACGCAATCGAGTCCGTTGGACAGGAGTTCGGGGCCGGGGACGTGGCGGAGCGAGTCCTGGAATCGGCCGACCGCCTGCTGCTGTTGGAGCGCAGCGGCTTTGACCTCTGCCTCCATGGCTTTGATACGGTTGCGTTCCTGCTGGAGTTGCTCTTCCAGTGTCTCCTTGTCCTTGTGAGCCGCTTGCAGCTGCTTGGAGAGGTCCTCCAGTCGTTGTCTGAAGTCCTCAAGCTCTGTCTGGAAACGGCTCTGCACGGCATGATCGACGGTGGCGTTGGCGGCCTTCTGTTTCGAGGTCAGGGTCGTGGCGAGGGACTTCGCCTGCTTGAGCGTTTGTTGGAGTGCGGTGATCTGGCTGTTGAGGGACTGGATCTGAAGCTGTTTATCCTCGAGTTGCTGCCGGAGATCGTGAATCAACGAGCTCTGCTCGGCAGCCGGGGCGACTGGTGCAGCGGAGCTACTGTGAGCGGTGAGCCGTTGCTGAAGCTCCGTGAGATAGGCGCGCTGCCGTTCGGGCGAGGCGGCGGCGAGGGTCAGCTTGATCTCGCCGGGAAGATACGGAATCAGGGCCTGCAGTTCCGGAATGAGGCTTTGGAGGGCCTTGCGTTTCCAATCGGCCTCGCACTGCCGAAGACGCTCTTGGTCGTGGGGTGACAGGTGGCGGCGATGGACGTTGTCGAAGATGGCGGCGATCTTTTCTTCCAGCGTGGTGGCGATGCTGCACGGCACCTCGCCGTACTTGGCTCGGATGGCTGCCTCGTAGCGATGGTGACCGGAGAGAATCGTGTACCGGTCACCGGTCCGCTCGACGATCAGATGGCAGAGAATGCCGACTTCCGCGACGCTCCGGCAGAGGTCGTCGAAGTCGGGGTCAGCGAGCGGGGGAAATAGTTCCCTGTACTCGGGGTTCACGATCAACTGGTTGACTGGGATCATGACAGAGGGTTGCATACAGTCCTCGCAGTTTGATGGTTCCGACTGCTTTCCGAACAGCCTGATAGTGGATGGAGAAGCCTTCCCGCAGTAAGTGCCGATGGATGTCTGTCGACCTCAGCCCGGGGTTGGTCCCGAGCAAGGCGCGAATGGTGTGGATCAACGTGTCGTCGGAGATGTCCTTGCGGACGAGTTGGCGAGTTCGGACGAAGTCCTGGGCATCCGGCGACAGAAAACTGAGAGGGATAGCGTAGCGGCGCCCGTTGCGCCCGCCCCGGCCGCGGGTCCGGAGGAGATACCATCGCTCTGGCGCGTGGCAAAGCAGAAACTGGAGGGCGGCCGGAAGATGGGTGCGAGGCAGGGGGAGCCAGAGGCGGAGTTGCTGGGTGCTATGCGTGATGTGGAACCGAGTCAGCACCTGGCGGAAGGCGGGCAGTGAGATGTATGGGACCTCCCCGAGCGCGTCGATTCGCGGGCAGGTCAGGCCATGGGCGATCCCAAGTTCTCGGGCCAGCGCGTGGAACTCCTGCTTCGAGGTGTTAACGAGCAGGCTGGTCTTCACTGAATCGCTCCGAGTTCGGTGCGTCCATCCATGCCGGGATCGAGTCTCCGACGTCCGGGGATGAGACATCGATCTTGTGGACGTCATCGTCGAGACCATCCTGTGAGCCGGGTGCGTCCCGAGAATCCTCGCTGGCCTCGTCTTGCGCATCCTGGAACGAGGGCTCGTGGAATCGCTCGATGCGAGAGAGGATGGTGGTGCGGTAGCCAAGCTGCTGGAATTCTCGCTTCCGTTTTTCGTAGGTCGAGTATTCGATGAATTTGAGGAAGGTGCCGCTGGGATCCTCGACGAGCACGATTTTGTCCCTGCCCGGAACGAGCCGGTGGAACTCCTTTTGGAGGAATCGGTAGATATAGCTGCTCAGTTGGCAGTGCGCCCCTTTCGTGAAGTCGTAGTTCGCCAGGCCCTCAACGAAGGCGATAAACGATTGTTGTTTGAGATCTTCTCGGCTGACAGCCGGATCGAGGCAGTGGTAGCGGTCGATGACCGCCTCGATGAGTCTGTCGTGCTTCTGCCAAAGTTCGAAGATGGCGTTCTGAGGATTGGTGAGGTGCAACGAAGCGTCTGAAGGCCCCAACATGATGATCCCTTTCCCTTACGTAGATGAACAAGGTGACAGACATGAACAGCGAGATAAACTGAAGAGACTTGATCGAAAGGAAGACTGGTACCTCTACGCAGAATGTTTCAATTCTCGGTGGAGAAACACGGATGGCTTCTGGTCCCATGGAGAAGGGCTGGCAGAGGGAGAGGAAGGCAGGCGCGCTGGAGGAAGGTGGGTTCCGGAAACTGATGTCGTAGAAAGTTGGATGGAGCCGTACAGATGACTCGATCAAGCCGGACGAATGAATCGGGACACGGTGGGCTGAGCGAGGGTTCGCGTGTGTAGATTCTTGAAGTTTCATGTTGACTGCGCTTAAAGCAAACTCCAGCCTGGAGTTGAAGCGGTATTGTATGTAAACTAGTTAACAGATATCAAGAGGGATACGAACCACAGAAACGTGTCGCTTCCTGAGTAATACAGATTCAGGCATAATGATTGTAAGTTATTGAATGTACACAACATGCAAAATTGATTGTATTTTGAGACAAGCCTGTCTTTACACGCATGACTAACTTTGTTATACGTCTATCGGTTGGTTTATCGATATGGAGTCAGGATGGCTGAGACGGCCCTGTGGAATTTGATTCGCGAGGTGCGGACGCGGGCGGGATTGAACCCGAGAGAGTTGGCTCGCCAGCTCAAGATGTCTCCGGCGCACCTGTACCAGATCGAGGATGAACAGAGCGGGGCATTGCCGAGCGATGAAACGCTGCGGGCCATCGCACGGGTCTGTTGTGCGGATCTTCAGGAGCGGGCAGCGGTGACGCAGAGCCTCCTCCTGGCGCGTGCGCGATTGATCGTCTCTCCTGAAGTCGCGGCCCATCTTTCGCCTCGAGGGGAAGAGAACATGCCGGAGGAGTTCCAACGGCGGGTTCAGGCTGATCTCAAAGGACGATCGGAAACCGAAATCAGATTCTTGGATGCGCAGTTGGGCTTCAATGGGCGGCTTGGGTTGGTGGCGGCAGGGCTGGCGGGCTTGACGAAGAGTGAGGTGAGAGCCTTGGCGGTGGCCTTGGACCAGCCGGTCGAGGACTACCTGGTTGCAGCGGGATATTTCCCAGACTGGATGTTGCCGCTGGTGAGAAAAGAGGAGGGGGAGGTTGGGCTCTTCGATGCGCTCCGGAACATTTCAGGGAAGGCCTTGGGGGAACTCGCCAGTGTCCTGCCGCCCGCTTGGATGAAGTTGGTTCAGGGGTTGCAGGCTGCCAAGATCGAGGTCGGAGAGAAAAAATAAGCCGGGTTTGCCATGAAGCGGGCTGACGGGAGTGAGCTCCTGTCAGCCCTTCGTGTGTTCAGGCCCTGCGGTCTGTCGCATGGAAGTGCCTGCCGTGTCGCTGATCCTTCAACGCCATACGCGGTGTGAAATGCGAAGCGGTCTGAGCCACTGGAGGACGGCGGCCTTTCGTTCGAGGATATGCCGACCCTACCATCTTGACTGGTGACGCTTCGGCGGCTGCGACCTGCGCGATCATGGATCCCACGCACCAGAAGCTGTGTTTAGGACCTCGTGAGGTACTGCGTCCAATCGAGGGTCTGCAACTGAAGCGCCGGTTGCATGGCTTCGAAATCGGCGTCGCAATGAATCAAGGTGACGCGGTGCTCCAGCGCGACCGTGGCAATGAGACAATCCGCAGCCGTGGGCGACACCCCGTGTTTTCTTAGCCGCCCCGCATAGTGCCAGGCTTTGTCCCACCAGGCCACCTCGAACGGAAGGCGTGCGACTGGAGCAAACCACTGCAGCAAGGTGTCTGGATGTTCGGACTTCGTGAGGCCCGTCATCAGTTCGAGCAGAATCCACTCGGTGATCGCGGTGTCCCCGCTGAGGATCAACGGCTTGAGTCGTGCACGGATTTCGGGATGACCGGCTGGACGCAGGGCATGGATCCACACGGACGTGTCAACGAGATACATGCGAGGTCCGTTTGCGCCGTTGCTGTCGCAGCTGTTCGGGCGTCAGGTCGAGGGGAATCGTCCCGAGCGCATCCGCGAGTTTCTGTAACTGACCCTGGCGGATGACCGTTCGTAGACTGGCTTCGACGGTGCCTTTGATGGTGTCCGTGCCAAGCGCCTTCTGAGCCTGTCGCAGGAGATGCTGATCGATTTCGATAGTGGTCTTCATGTTATCCTATGCCCCTATGATTCCCGATTGATGGCTATATCGTACTTCAAAATAATATGGGTGTCAAAACGGTTCAAGTATATATAGAATGGCGTGAAGATTATGTAATCAGTTTCCACAAGTTTGGTCGAGACACCGTTCTCTTAGAATTCGACTCCTTCCGCAGTGGGAACGAAAGGGGGGACCCCTCCGCCATCGGCCATGTGGGCCTCATCGTCTGCGGGCTGATCGAATCCGGACCCGTCGCCGATTGTCTCAGGTTGCCCGTCGGTCATCGGGTCCGGGTGCCGATTGGCCATTTCGTTCGCCTTGGGTTCCAGAGCGTCAGACTCCGGCGCCGTGGCCGGAGCAGCGGTGCCGAAGAACGAACAGTCCTGCCGGTCGAGTTGGGAAATCAGTCCCGACGCCTCTTTCTTCGTCAGGTGGTGGATCTTGGCGAGAATGAGGTCCTCGGCCAATCCCGCTTCCTTGGCTTTGCGCAGAATGCGCCGTTTCTGGGGATCGGTCATCGGTGGCGCGGCGGGAGTGCCGGAGGCGGCAGAGGGAGATGGATCAGCCCGTTCCTCTGGTCGTGCCGGAACGGATGTGTTCGGAAGCTGAGACATTGCGCTCTCGGCATGGTCAGAGCCATCTCCGTTCAGGGACAACGCCTTCGGGAGATCGTGCTCAAGGACTGTCGTGGCCTGTGGGTCGATGGCCGGATTCGTGTCGTCCGGTTCCTGGACCTCGATGGAGGCCAGTTTGGCGAGGATCGCTTCGTTATTCTTTTTCAATTCTCCGACATCGGCGGGCGAATCATCGAAACGCAGGGTAAGCGGGTAATGCGTACGAGGCTGGCCCTTGTGGACCATTTGGCGAGGGACTCGTCGGAGTTTCAGCTGGATCATCGCAAACCGTCCGATATGAGTATTCATCCAGTCGAAGTAGGAGTTGATGTCGATCATGCTGTTGGAGCTGCCGACGTCGATCTGGTAGAGACCGGCCATGCTGATCTTGGGCAGGATGACGAGGAGTTGGGCTCGTTCCGAGCACTCTCCTCGCTCGAGGAGGTCGCAGGGGCATTCGCGGGGCTCGAACTTAAAGGTACGCTCGTTGAGGCGCTGGGCCTGTTTCTTGTTGCCGATGCATTTCAACCCGAGGGAGTTCCCGTACCACCGGAGGGATTGGGGAAAAATCAGATCCGGAATGTTGGAAGGAAACATCACGTCCAGCTCGACGGGTTTCTCTCCGTAGACCTGTTGGACTTCCTTGGGCACGACGAAGTAGGGCGTCTCGACAGGATTCCACCCGTTCTTGCCGAGCACTCGGATACCCAGGCGAATCTTGCCGATGATCGGGTAGCGACGGCGGTTGGAGAGGCCGTTGATGCGCGTGAACGGAATGAAGGTCGTGGTCATGGCGATGTGCCTCCTTGTGATGGACTTGGGACGAGCGATTAGGTGATGTTGGCGGGCGTTCGGCGGCCCTGCCTGGATCAGGCGACCCGAGGGTCGGGATCGGCTTGAAGAGTCCGGCTTTCCTGGGCGACCCTGCTCACCGACAGTTTTTCGATGGGCAGCGTGGTCTCAGCCAGCTCCTGGACATAAGACGGCAACAGCTTCACGTCGTGTCGGGTCTGCGTGGATTGGGTGATGCGAACGATGAACCCGTGCCCCTCTGCTTCGCTGGCTTGCTGCGTCTTGAGGCTGGCTTTCAGCAGCTTCTTCACCTGGTCGAATCGTTTGTTGAGGGGTTTGATCCTGGCGTCGAGATCAAGGTACTCCGCAGCCAGTGCCGCCATGTCGGATGAGAGCAGAACCGTATTCGTGAGGACCGGAGCCACGTGGCCTTCCCAGCACAGGCGTGAGTAAGGGCAGTACTGGCAATGGTAATTGGAGTCGTCTTCGTAGGGTCGGTCCGGCAAGGTCTGGTCAACCCGATGCTGTTCAATCTGCGCGAATCGGGCGAGCGCTTGCTGGTACAGACCGATGACGTCCTGTTTCGGGAAAGACCGTTCTCCGTTCGAATGCACGATCTCGCACACGGTGAGTCGGTCGTTGGGCAAGTCGTAGTGCAGTCGGTATTCGAGGTAGGCGCTCTGATTCTTGTTTTTGATGAGGAGCAGGGCTTCGTCGATGTCCGGGTTGAGTTGGGTGATGCCGCGTAAATAGAGGCAGACCTGCGCGAAGTAATCGAGGGGGTAGTCGCCCTCCGCGTACCGTTGGAAGGTGAAGTGTTCGATGGCCTTGTGTTCAAGCAGTCGGTCGATGCCGAGCAGATCAGTGACGATCCCGTCGATGTGGCCCAGGATCGTGTACGGCTCCCCTGCGAAGACAGTTTCCCCGCAGACGACCTCGGTCTGGCGATCCCGCAGCTGCAACGCCGATTGCTCAATCCAATTCAGCGTGAGCTCTTCGTGCCAGGAACTGTCGTCCAGCACGACCAGGAATCGGCCGTGGGCCTGTCTTCGCGGGAACTCGCGTGCGTGGTAGACCAGTTTCCGCACACATTGGTTGGGGCCGGCACTGGAGGGACGGGGCCGATACGGCCAGTCCTGTGCTCCCATGGCGGCGAGGGGATGGATCAGTTCGGCGAGCATAGACCACCTGTCGAGGGCTCATGTTCGGAAATATCGAGATAACAAACCGCTGGGGGTCTATCCGGTCGTGGCCGCCGGAGTGAGGGGGAGGGGCGTGGTCGAGGAGGGCAAGCAGAACGAACTCGATGTTCCAGAATGAAAATAGAGGATCGGTGGACTCTATATTCACAATGGAAAACAGAAGCGGGTCCCGGGGGAGGGCGCGGGACTCTTTCGCTGGTTCGGACTGTACCGTTCCGTCCGGCGGGTCTTGAACGGCAGGGCGGAACATTTGCGACGGACCTCTGGAAAGAGTATCCCGGAAGACAACGCGTGACAGGGGCAACAGAATGACCCGATCCACGAGGAGGCGAGGAAGGTGAAGAAGATGCGCGTTCCACCGGAACCGACCGTAGCTGGTCGTCGGGAGTGCCTCGAAGAACTCCTGCTGGATGACTTGGAGGTCATGGATCAGCGCCCGCTGGTGACACTGCGAATCACATGGCTCTTCGGGATGAGCGCGTTGCTGGCAGTACTGCCGAAGCATCGGGCGCCTGTGTGGTTCCAGTACGTGCTCGCTCGCATGTCTCGCCATCCGTTCTTGGTGAAGTCGGGGGTTGATCGAGCTCTGGCCCGTTGGCTGGAGTGGCAATTGAATCAAGGCGAGCGGTTCCGGCATGGAAGTCCGTGAGCTCTAGGGGTCGGAGCGATGGCAGCGTCTGGATGTGGCCGATCGAATCGCGTCAGGATTGAATCAGTGACACACCCGGTTTGTGGTTGGAGAACGCGATTGGTCGTTTCTGTGTTTGAGGCAAGCCAGGTACATAGGGAGCATCAGTGGATCAGGAGCGAGTAGCTTCAGGCTCGGATGTCTGTATCGAGGTGGAAGTCTTGCGGGCTCTCTATCGAAAGGCTGAGACCGGATTTACCGTGTTATCCGTACGCGAGGCTGCAAAGGGTTCGTCCGCGCTCGATGGGCATCGGGTCTTCAAAGTGGTGGGCCAGTTGCGGACCTAGCCGGTGCAGTCTCAGCGCCTGCTGCTGGTGGGTCGCTGGGAGTATGGCACCCGGGGAGAACAGTTCCGCGTGGCAGCGGTGAGCTGCGCGCGTCCTCATACGGCGGAAGGCATCAAGGCCTATCTCGCGTCGGGAGTGCTCTCTGGCATCGGGCCGGTTCTCGCGCAGCGGATCGTCGACCGCTTCGGGAGAGATGCGCTAACAGTGTTGGATCTGCACCCCGAACAGCTCATCGAGATTCAGGGGATTGGCGAGTCCACGATCGAGCACATCGTCAAGTCCTGGCAGATTCAGAAAGGACGGGCGGCGGCGCTGACCGAGTTGTTGAGCTTGGGCTTGAGCGTGAGTCTGGCGCACAAGGCCCTCCGGCAGTTCGGACCCGAGGCGGCTCTGCAGATCCGGACGAATGCTTACTGCTTGGCGGAGCTCCACGGGGTCGGGTTTCAGCGGGCCGACAGCATCGCCAGGGAACGAGGCATGGCAGTGAACGATCCTCATCGGCTGGTCGCCGGCCTGCACTATGTCCTGGAGCGGGAAGCAGGAAGAGGCCATAGCTGTCTGCCGCGCGAGGTCCTGACGAAAGAGGCGCAACAGGTGCTCGATGTAGAGGTGACCGAGTTGGAGGCCGCGGTGGCGAGGGCGAGCGAGCGTGGAAAACTGCAGGAGTGGGAGCGCACGCTGTACCTGCCTCGGCTCTATCACGCGGAACGAGCGCTTGAGGCAGGGTTGCGGGACCTGGCCAGGCAGACCTTTCTCCCCTCCCGGATTGAGTTGGGGGCCGTGGAACGCCTCGCGCTGACGCCGGTGCAACAAGAGGCGGTCGCGCGGGCACTGAATCATGGTCTGTCGGTGATTGCAGGATTGCCTGGGACGGGAAAGACGATGGCCGTGGGATATCTGTTGCGCCAGGCGGTGCGCCTGGGATTGAAGGTGGCGCTCGCGGCTCCAACCGGGAAAGCGGCGAAGCGGGCGGGGGAGGGAACCGGCCTGGACGGCATGACCATCCATCGGTTGCTGGAATGGCACCCCCGGGACGGCTGTCGGTTCAATCGGCGACGGCCGCTGCGGGTCGATCTGCTGGTGGTGGATGAAGCGCCGATGATGGATCTTGAAATGGCGGCCGCGATGGTCAATGCGCTGGATCCGGCGCGGACCAGGCTGGTGTTCGTCGGCGACATCCATCAACTGCCTGCGGTGGGAGCGGGACAGGTGCTCCGCGATGTCATTGCGGCGAACATCTGTCCGGTCACGGAGCTCGTCGAGATCCAGCGCCAGACGGCCGGGTCGCAGATTGTTCGTCTGGCTCACGACATCCACTTCGGGGCCGTGCCGTCTCTGCGCTCAGGCTCGCTGGGCGAGTGTGAGTTTTTCCTGCGGAACGAGCCGGAAGAAGTGCTCGCGGCACTGCGCGATGTCCTTCCGAGGCTGCCGTTTCGACCACAGGAGATTCAGGTCCTGGCGCCGATGAAAAGGGGGCCGTTGGGGACGGTGGAGCTGAATCGAGTGCTGCAGGACGTCATGAATCCCGGGACCTCGGTCGATGGCTTTCCCTTTCGCGTCGGGGATCGAGTGATCCATTTGGACAACGACTACAAGAAGCAGGTGTTCAACGGTGAGATCGGATCGATCACGGAGGTGTCAGAAACGGAGCGCGTGCTCCAGGTCGCCTATCCGGACCGTCAGATTTGTTATGCCGAAACGGAGTGGGACGAGCTAGCCCTCGCCTATTGCATGACTGTGCATAAGGCCCAGGGATCGGAATTTCCCTGCACGGTGGTGGTGATGCACTCGAGCCACTACCCGATGCTGACACGGGAAGTGTTGTATACCGCGGTGACCCGGGCGCAGAAGCATCTGGTCTACATCGGAAGTCCTCAGGCCTTTTACACGGCATTGAAACGGGATCACGCGTCCGTTCGCCATAGCCGGTTATTTCAGCATCATACTTCATCGCTCTCCTCGTCCGTCTCGCACCAGCCACTGTCTCTGCGTTAGAGCGCTGCCGCACTCTCCTTCGCGCTCACCATCAGTCGGTAATACTCTCGGTGGAATCGTCAGGGTGGCGGAGCGTCGTGCTGTCTGGAGTGACGCCGCTGCGAGACCCTGCTGGCGCAGAAGGAGTGGTTGATGCGATGGGGAACGATGAGTCTCCTGGCGGGCATGCTTGCCTGGTCCTCGGTCGCCGTCCATGCGGCATCGGTCATGAAGCTGTGTGAACGGAAGTACCAGCTTCCTGGCGCAGTCGTGACGGTGCCAGAGACTGTTCAGTATGTGCTTGGGACGGCGATGACCTGTCTGGAAGCGGATCTGCTCTCGCCTCTCCCATCGGCTCGGATCCTCGATCCGGCTCCAGAAGCGCTGTCGTCGCTGTTGAAGACGGTCCGGTCCCTGCCTGTGGTGTTGCCGAAACAACCGTCCGGCAGTCCGGCCGCCATGATCAGCAATGCGGGTTCACTCGGTGAGCGTCGAGCAGGAACGGATCTTCACCATGGGACGGTGCGGTTCGAGTCCGGACCAGGCGTGGGGCGACGGACGGATCAAGGGAGATGAGACGAATTGGCGGACGGAGCCGTGCCCTGTACCGAGACTGACGCGCCGATCGGCATGCAATCGAATGGGCCGGCAGTTGTGGGGGAGAAAGGATGGGTGACCCGGTGAATCACTAAGGCGCGTCTGTCTTGCGACTTCGTTCGGCATGGCTGCAATCGGGGCTTCGGTTCTCACTGTTCCTGAGGAGACAACGTGGAGGGATCTCATATGCGTAAGCTCGTGAAGAAGATGACAGCGGTTCTGGGCGTGATAGCGATGGTGCTCTTCGCCAGCATGGTGATCATGGCGGTTCCGGCGTTCGCGGGCGCGGATGCGACGTTCGGTCCGCTGAACACCCTGTTGACGGGCTGGATGCAGGGTTCGCTCGGCACCTTGCTGGGCCTGATTGCCGGGGCGATCGGGCTGGGTTCTGCGATGGCTGGCCGGTGGGGCTACATGTTCACCGGATTCGGCGTCGCAGCCGGGTCCTTTTATTTGCCAACGGTGATCCCGACCATTACCACGGGACTGATGTAAGGCACAGGCTCGATCGGGATGGGGTTGCACAGACGACTCCATCCCGTTCTGGTTCACGGCGACAGATCCGGGTCCACGGGTCTGCGGGTGGGTGTCGGTACGGAGGGTCACGATGCAGGTCTTCATCCCGAGATATATGGACAGTCCGCCACAGATCGCCTGGTGGGAGTTGGACGAACTGATCGTGCTGATTCTCTGCGGCTTCATCGGCATCCTCACGCGGCAGCTGACCTCTCTGCTCGTCGTTGGCCTCCTGTGCACGTTCATGATTTCAACGCTGAAGAGCGGGAAGAGCGACGGATTCATCTTCCACTTCGCTTATTGGTACGGGATCCCGGGATTCGACCTGCCGTTGGGGCCGGATGGAACGGTTCGGGAGTTGATCGAGTGAGGAGCGCATGCATATCGGACGCTATGTGAAGGATCTCTACAGCACGCGGGCCATCGCGTTCTTCCTGCTCCTGGCCAACATCGGATTGGTGCTGGCCTTGATGGCGAACGGCCTGTATCGCCGGGTGGAGATTCTCCACGTGGTTCCCGCGTCGGTATCTCAGGAATACCTGGTGACCTCGGATGGGAGTGTCTCGGATGAGTACCGGCGGCAGATCGCCCTGACCTTGCTGCCGTTCGTCACGAATGTCACGCCGAGATCCGTCGAGTTCGGCCACACGGTCCTGCTGCGCTACGTGGCGCCGGAGCAGTACGGGATGATGTCGGAAGGGTTGGGGGCCGAGCGGATCTACATCGTCGGGAATAACCTCAATCGGGTGTTTTTCCCAGACGCGACGGAGATCGTCGGTGACGACGTGATCATCAGCGGGTTGGAACGCCGGTTTTCAGGGTCGATCCTGGTGGCGGAGGAAGAGCGTGAATACCATATCAAACTGCGATTCAAAGACTTCAGGCCTGAGATTGTGGCGATCAGTAGCCAGCATCGCGATCGCGCTCGCGCTGGCAAGTCCGCCGTTCAGTCAGGCCGATCAGAGACTGACCGTCGCGGATAGCCGAACGCTGCGGGCGGCGGTGTCGCTTCGTGACATCAATGTCATCGAGCTGCCCGAAGAGGTGACGTCCGTCTCTAGCTCCAAACCGGATCTGGAGGCGAAGGCGCAGGGCCGGTATGTCATGGTTCGCGTCCGCACGAGCCCGGCGGATCTCGTGGTGATGGCCGGCAGACAGGCCTACGTCTTCGAACTGGTGGCCAGCGCGGAATCGACGCAACGGATCACGGTCGAGGACGATCGGGCGGACGGAGGGCCAGGGGAAGACGATCCCGTCAAGATGGCGACGGACTACGTGGATGGGCTCGTCGAGTTGATGCGGCGAGCGGCGTTGGAAGACTTGCCGCGAAGCTGCCATTCCGCACCGATCGACCCGGAGCAGTATCCCAAGTGGATGGAGCTCGAGGTCGTCAAGGGGATCGAATCCCGCTGTCCACGCTATCGCTTGATGGCATACCGGCTGGCGAACAAGACGTCCAGGACGCAGACGCTCCGGGAGTCGGAGTTTTTCACGGGGAAGGAGCTCGCGATCGCCTTGAATCGCCACGTCATCGAATCGGGCGAGGAGGTGCGAGTCTTGTGGATCGATCTGGTTCCGTCTCCGGCGGCGAAATAGAGCGGCACGGTCAGCTGTACTCCGGGGGAGGGCTTGTCCGCGCCGAGGCGAAAGAGGATGATGACATGAATCCGATGCAGCAGAAACCAACAAGCCCAATTCTCAATCCGGGCGGTGATCCGAATCGGAAACCGAAGACGCCGCCGTCGAAATGGTTGATCGGGCTGATCGGTCTCGTCGTGCTCGCCGTCGGCACGGTGGGGCTCAACCAATTCCGGACGCCCGGCAGTCCCGCGGCCCGGGCGCAGGCCCAGTCCAAGCCAGTATCGCTGGATGCGGCGAAAACGGACCAGGAGATCTGGCGGGCGGAGGCAGGGAAGAAGATCGAGGCGCTGTCGCAAGAGAAGGACGAGTTGCGGCGGATGATCGACAGCCTGCGTATTCGCATGGAAGCGAAAGAGAAGGAACCGCTCAAGCCTGAGTCCAGGCCGACGGGCGACGGGCGAGCGGACAAGACAGCCGTACGAAACGGGGCCCTGCCGCCCCCGCTTCCTCCGACCTGGGCCCAAGGGCCGGATGCCCTCAACCAGCGCTCCGGCACTCCGCCGCGGGTTCCAGGCACGGCCTCCGCGCCCATCCCTGCTCGGCAGGTCGGCAGTGAGAAGAAAGATGTCATTGTGGCACCGACCGATGGCATTCGCACCTTCCGGGTCGAGCCGGTGTCCCTTCGGACGAATCAGCCCAAGAAGTACTGGCTGCCCACGGGCACGATCGTCCCCGTCAAATTGCTCTCCGGCTTGGATGCGCCGGCGCGGACCGCCGGCGCCACGGGAGGGGGCGGAGGCGCGATAGGGAACAGTCCCTCTCCCATCCTGATGCAGATCCGTGATCTGATGAAGCTCCCCAATGACTTTCGGGTGCATGCCACCGACTGCTTCTTAATGGGGGAAGGGCTCGCGGAATTGTCGTCGGAGCGCGTGCAGATTCGCGGGGTGAATATCTCCTGCGTCCGGCAGAACGGCACAGCGGTGGACATGACCATTAAAGGGTTCGTCGCCGGCGAGGACGGCAAAGCTGGCATGCGCGGGCCGGTGGTGATGAAAGAGGGGGCGATGTTGGCGCGCTCGCTCCTGGCGGGCTTCGTGTCGGGCATCAGCCGCGCGTTCATGCCGTTTCAACAGGGCTTCGTGATCTCCAGCAGTCCGTCACAAGCCTTCACGTTTCCGCCGGCGGGCCAGCTCGCAATGGCGGGGGTGGCGGGCGGAGCGGGAAACGCGGCGTCGTTGCTGGCTCGCCACTACGCCGTGATGGCCTCCTCGATTTTCCCGATCATCGAGATCTCAGCGGATCGGGAGGTGGACTTCATTGTGTCGGATGGAAAGGAACTCGAGGAGTTTTTCTTGTCGTCTGCTCCATCCAGCAGCGTGTACAGCCCACCGGGTTCGTTTAACCCGTCCGCGGTGCCGATCCAATAATAACCAAAGGGAGCAAGTTGATGACCGGAAAATGTTGGAGTGTGCTCATGCGAACAGCAGTACTTCTGGGACTCTCGATGAGGGTCACTCTGGTCGTAGGAGCGATGCTATGTGGCTCAGGGCCCGTTGTTGCGGAGGAACTTCCGGAAGGGGCGGTCAGAGCAACATTCGAAGCGAAGTTCCCCGGAGTAACAATCAAGCATCTCTCGCCAACCGAGATCGCTGGCTGGTATCTGGTCGAGACCGACGGAGCGGCGTTGGATGCGAGCATCCTGTATGTCCATGAGAGCGGGCGGTACGTCTTCTCGGGTGGCCTGTTCGACCTGGCTTCCGGACGGAACTTGACCAGGGACTACGTGAGGCGCAAGCAGCAGGAGGTGCTCTCGGGCTTGGATCTCTCCAAGGTCATTCTGTTGAAACCACAAGCCGAGGCACAGAGGGAGCCTGCGCTGCGCCCGATTGTGGTGTTCGATGATCCGGATTGTCCCTTCTGCCGCAAGTTTCATCCTGAAGTGAAGAAGATTGTTCAGGCCGGTGTGCCCGTCGCGGTGGTGCTCTACCCGCTGGTGCGTCCGCACCCGGATGCCTATCGCAAGTCCGTCGCGATCTGGTGCGCGGCGGACCAGGCCGCCATGCTGGATCACGCCCTGGCGGGTCAGCCGGTCCCATCTCCGGAGCAGCCCTGTGCCCATCCGATCGAAGAGAATCTCAAACTGGGTCACGACCTGCATGTGTCGAGCACCCCGTCGATCTTCTTGCCGAACGGCACCCTTGTGCTCGGGCATCGTTCCGCAGAGGAGATCCTGGGCCAGGTTCGGCCGAATCTTGGCCTCTCGGTTGGACAATGAAGAGTACGGGTCGAGAAAGAGGACTGAGAATGCGACACATCGGCGGACAGGTTGGGACCGGCGTGATGGCGATGGTGCTCGTCCTCTTGTCGGGCTGTGGCTATCAGTCGCAATTCAGTTGCAAGGGCTATCCTGAATCCGCCAGTTGCCGGTCCGTCTCGGAGAACTTCGATCGGAGGTTTGAGCCGTCTCCTCAATCCCAGGATCTCACGCAGGAGAGTCACGGTCGCAATCCGACCGGCCCCAGGGAGGGGTTTCCGCCAGCGCCACCGTTGGCGGGGACGATCGATTCCTACCTGGGCAAGCCGGTCCTGGTCCCGGCGGACGTCCTGCGAGTCTGGATCGCTCCGTATCAGGATTCGAAGGGCCGGCTGCACGATTCGGCTCAGCTGTACGTCGTGCTGAGCGAGGCGCATTTTGTCTACGGCCACCGGCAAGGCATGCGTCGCGTCCGGCACGGCGCTCGGCCCGGCGCCGATTTCTTGCCGAAGACGTCACGGATGGTTGAACGAGCGAGTCGCGGCAAGTCCGGGGGGACCGGCGCTGCCTCAGGGACAGGGTCGGGTCCCAGCCCCTATCAGGATCTCAACCTTCAGGACGAGAGCCGTCATTCCATGGCGCAGCCGCGAGTCAACGGTGTGCCAGGGGCTCCGAGCAATCCGGGCCCATCGCCCATGAATGGAACGCCGGCCTCGCCCGTGGATTCCTATGGCTTCGGGCCGAATTTCCCGTGAGCGCCGGTTTCCGGAAACGATCGGCTTGTCATTCGGAGAGAGATCTACATGTCTACCCTGCTTGAGTATTTTGCGAGAAAGATGATCGCGCGGACGTCGATCAGTGACTGGCTGCCACACCATGCCTATGATCCGGACAACCAGGTGTACCGGCTGGCTGATGGCCGGATCGGCTGCGTCTGGGAAAGCCCGCCCTTGTTGGGCATGGGACCGGACACGATCCAGAAGCTCACGAACCTGTTCGAATCGAGCCAGGCGCCGACGGGCACCACCTACCAGCTCATGATCCATGCCTCTCCGGTGATCCAGCCCTATCTGGATGCGCACGTGGGATTGAGCGATCGGGGGGATCCGGACTCGCGGTTCCTCCGGGATGCGACACGCACCAGAGAGTTTTTCCTGGAGTCGCAGGGAACACGGTTGATCCCGACGTCGGGCATCAGGCCCCGGGACTTCAACGTCTATGTGTCCGTCACAATGCCCCTGAACGAGGATCATCCGAACGGGATCGAGTTCGAGGACATTGTCGAACAGCTCGAGGGTGTGGAGCAGACGCTCCGCAACGTCGGGTTGCCGGTGGTCAGAGTCCCTCCGCTGGAGCTCATCTGGCTGCTCCATACGCTGCTCAGCCCGGGCCATGCCTGGGAGGAACGCCCGCCCACGTACAACCCGACGCAGTTGATCAGCGACCAGGTCGTGGCACGGGATACCTACGCGAAGCTCCACGCGCGCATGTTCGAGCTCGATGGGAAGTTCGTCAAGAGCCTGACGGTGCAGCAGTTTCCCGAGGAGTGGCACGGATCCAAAAACCGGGAGCTGATCGGCAGTCTCCTGCGAGGCATGGACCAGATCACCTGTCCGTTCTTCCTCACGCTCAATGCGGTGAAGCTGGACCAGGTCAACTCGGTCGCCGCGCTCCGGAAGAAGCACGTCGTGGTGACGAACCAGGCGGTGGGCTTCATGCTGAAGCTCATTCCCATCTTCGAGAAGAAACTCCATCACTTCAACCGCATGATGGCGCTCGTCGCGGAAGGCAAGCAGACCATCGGGCTGTACGTCCAGGCCGCGCTGTACGCAGACGATCCCAAAGAGTTGGAGAAGCACAGCTCGGCCATCAAGGCGATCTATCGCATGCACGACTGGTTGCTGCAGGACGACCATTTCATCGGGTTCCGGGTGTTCCTGTTCGGCCTGCCGATGGGGCTCCCCTCGAACGTTCCCCTGCTGCGTGATGATCTGCGCCGGCTCAAGACGGTCCACTCGGACGTCCCCGCGCACCTGGCTCCCATCGTCGGCGACTGGAAGGGCATGGGGCAGCCCGTGATGCTGCTTACGTCTCGGTCCGGCCAGATGATGAGTCTGGATGTGTTCGCCAATACGGAGGGGAATTTCAACATCTGTATCGCCGCCGACTCGGGCGCGGGGAAGAGCTTCTTCGCGAATTTCTTCTTCCGGTCCTACCTGGCGACCGGGGGCCAGGCCTGGGTCATCGACGCCGGCAAGAGCTACATGAAGCTGTGCGAACACCTCAAGGGGCAGTTCATGCAGTTCTCGCGCGAGGCGAGGAAACTGTGCTTGAACCCCCTGTCGCGGGTGATCGGCCGCTACGACCGGAAAGCCGAGTCGCCGGAGGAGGAAGCGGACCGCAAGGACGAGTTGGCGATGATCAAGGCGATCTTCGCGCAGATGCTCTCCCCGTCGCGGGCGCTGACCGATCTGGAGCTGTCCTGTCTGGAGCAGGCCTTGATCCAGGTGCTCGCTGATAAGGGAAGCGAGTCGACGCCGACCGATGTGGCGGGGGCGCTGCTCAAGATGGGGAAGGAACGGGATGATCAGCGAATCAAGGATCTCGGCACCCAGCTCTTTCCCTACACCGCCGCGGGAAATTACGGCGATCTCTTCAACGGCCCGAACAACATGCACTTTGAGCGCGACTTCTATGTGCTGGAGCTGGACGGCCTCGATGCCCTCCCGGACCTGCGCTCGGTGATCCTGCTGCAGATGATCATGAACATCCAGGTGGCCATGTATCAGGGGGATCGCGCGAGGCGGAAGATCTGCGCGATGGATGAGGCCTGGGACCTCCTGTCCCAGGGAGGCAACGTGTCGGCGTTCTTCGAAAAAGGCGTCCGGCGGGTCAGGAAGTACGGGGGATCGATCATGACGATCACCCAGGGTATCAACGATTACTACGACAAGATGGGACAAACCGGGGCAGCCTTGCTGGCCAATTCGGACTTCGTCTTCCTGCTCAAGCAGAAGCCGGAGAGCATCGAGTCCATCAAGCAGCGGGGCCGGCTGATCCTGAGCGAGTTCGAGTATCAACTGCTGCGATCCGTCCATCGCGGCGCCGGCTATTCGGAAATCTTCTTCTATACGGCCAATCACGGTCGGGGGATCGGCCGGCTGACTGTCGATCGGCGCACGCAATTGATGTACTCCACCAAGGCGGAGGAGCTGGCCTTGATCGATCGTATCGTGAAGGCGGGTGGTCCGGAGATGACGATCGATCGGGCCATCGACCTCATTCTGGAGCAGGAACATGAAAGAGCTGCTGCAACAGGTGAACGAGTGGCATGACCGGCATCCGAAGCTGGTGCTCGCCCTCCTCGGCATCGGGCTGATCTGGCCGGTTCTGGCGCTGGCGAGCCCCTGGTACCAGCTTGCGCTCCGGTCGGATGAAAGCCTGCCGGACTACCGGCTCTTCTTGATCGAGAAAGGGCGTGAGCCGCAGCGGGGCGATCTCGTGGCGTTCGTGATGGCGCAGGCCTCTGCCGATCGGGTAGAGCCGGCTGCCCCAGCCAGGCCCTATACGAGGGTCGGGATGCTCTGGACGAAGCGCCTCGTCGGGGTGCCGGGTGATCGGGTGGAAGTGCGAGGGAGGCAGGTGCTGGTGAATGGTGCAGTGGTCGGAGAAGGCCTGGAGCGTGATCGACTCGGGCAACCGATCCGGTTGGCGAAGTTCGAGAGTCCGATTCCACCGGGCCAGTATTACGTGGCCTTGCCCCATCCGCGATCCTTCGACTCCCGGTACTACGGCTATGTGAGGGCGGCGGATCTCCGAGGCGTGGTCACTCCGATCTGGTAGGTGGCAGTGATTTAGAGGGGGAGGTCTGTTTCATGATGAGAAGGCAGGGACTGTTGGTGGTGGTTGTCGCGGGGCTGCTCTGCGGCGGAGCCCTATCCTGGTCGAGTGCGCGGGAGTCCTCAAGGCAGGCTCGGGAGCCAGAACGGTCTCCACGCGAGGTAGCGGAAGAGATTGCGCGCTTCTCCCGGACGGTGCTGCAACCTTCCCAAGGCCGGGAGTCTCGCGAAGTCAATCGGGATGGGATCTATCTGCTCTTGTCCCTGTCCATGCCGGACGAAGTGCTGAAGGGATATTTTGCCGAGGCAAAGCTGCTGGGCGCGCGCATCGTGATCCGGGGTCTGCTCAATGCGCCTTCGTCCGGCGACGGGCCGGTCAAATTGTCCTTTAAGGCGACAGGCGAACGGTTCCGGCAGTTGATGGGGACTGATGAGGCGTTGCTGGCAGCGGTCTCGATCGACCCGGTGCTCTACGGGCGTCTCGGGGTCTCGGAAGTCCCGGCTCTCGCGATCGTGAAAGGGGACCATGATGCGGTGGTGATCGGCTCGACTTCCGTTCGCCATCTATTGGAGGTCCTGGCGCGGGAAGAGAGACCCTATCGCGCGCTCGCGGAGTGGTTTGACCGGCGCCAGCGAGGGTTCCTGCAAGGAGGACCGACGAGTGAACCGCAACCGAGCCTCCCGATGCCGAGCGGGCATCAGCGGATCCGCACGGACTCTCCGACCTGGTCGATTGCCGAACGCGACATGAAACAAGTGCTGAGCGACGCAGTGGCCAGGGCGGATTGGACGGCGATCAAACGCCGTGCGGAGGACGCGACGGCTCGGAAGATCCATCGAGGCCCGCATCTTCCCTTGCCGGACGCTCAGCAACCTCGCAGCTTCCTGGTGGATGCTACCGTGCAATTCCCTGATGACGTGACGGATCCGAAGACCGGCGCCCTCTATATCAAAGCCGGCTCGACCGTGAATCCGCTCGACAAGGTGAAGCTCCCCTATACGCTCATCTTCTTCAACGGCCACTCGCAGGAACAGGTCCAATGGGTTCGGCACTACCTCCTGGCTCACGAGGACCGTCCGATGAAACTGCTCGTGACGGAAGGGGATGTGGGTCCGCTCGGTCGGCTGCTGCATCGTCCGGTCTACTGGGCGAATCAGCTCATGTATGAGCGGTTCGGCGTGGTCGCTGTCCCGAGTCTCGTGACGCAGGAAGGCAATCGATTCCGGGTTCAGGAGATCGTGCCATGAGACAGGAACTAGCAGAACGCTTGTGGCCGGCTGATCGGCAGGAGCGGGCATCGGTTCAGCGGGGCTCCGGGCCAACAACCCTCGCTGTACTGCTCCTGCTGTTCGCCGTGCTCCTGGGCGGAATTATGCCGGACTCCGCAGAAGCCGTCTGCCCGAAGAACACGAATATCCTGGCCGATACCCTGGTGAAGACCTGCTGGGAATGCATGTTTCCCATCAGTCTCTTCGGGTTCACGCTCACGGAAGTCGGAGAGGACTCGACTCGTCCCGCCGTCGGGCCGGGGATCTCCGCCGTCTATCCGCCTCAGCTCTGCGGCTGTGTCTGTCTCACGCCGTACCTCTGTGTCCCGGGCATACCGCTTGGCATTTGGGAGCCGGTCCGACTGGTCGAAATCGTCCGCACGCCCCTGTGCTTTCCTGCTCTCAACGGGATCACGCTGGGGCCCGAGTTCGTGTTCGAGGGACGCGGGTCGGCCAACACCAACATGGATTCCTCCGACCTGGACTTCACCTTCTACCATTCACACTTCTACATCTTTCCCCTGTGGGCCATCGTCGGGATCGCGGTGGACTGGGCCTGTGTCAACCCCAGCGCCGTGGGCGACGAGATTGATCTCGCGTACCTGTCTGAGATCGACCCCTCCTGGAATGATGACCTGCTGGCGCTGATTCTGTTCCCGGAAGCCCTCTTGGTGGGGAATCCGCTCACCGTCGCGGCCTGCGCCGCCGATTCCCTTGCCGCGTCAGCCGGGTTTCCCATCGATCCCCTGTTCTGGTGCGCTGGAAGCCTCGGGTTGATGTACCCGACGACGGGCAATGTGTCGGAGTCGAGCGGGCAGCTCAAACCGGCGGCGCTCGCCATGTCGCGCCTGCTCGCCCGGCTGGCCCGCTTCGGCACCGAGTTCTACACGGCGGGAGACGGGCCGTTGATCTGCACGGACTTCCCGACCGGCCTGATCGTGAAGAGCCAGTACAAATACCAGCTGCTCTATCCCATCCCCAATGTCCCGGCTCCCTGTTGTCAGCCGATCGGTCGAACGGTGCTGATGTGGGGGATGGGCAAGATGGTGCCGGTGATCGGAGAAGACTTGGTTTTTCTCCTGTGGAAGCTGCAGCGTTGCTGTCTGCTGTAGCGAGCCCTGCTGGACGCGGTCGTTTTGCTCCATGGCTCTCCGGCAATGGGCGACTGTGCAACGACGACTCAGAATGGAGCCTGGTTTCAGGTGGAGGAGGACTGTGAGAAAACCAATCCTGCGAGGATTCATCGTGATGGTCTGTGCGGTGCTCGCGCCGGTCGTCGTGTGGGCAGGGTCTCTCGATGACCAGACTCCGTCCTCTCCCCGGTTGGCGAACCAGTTTTATGAGCGAGCCAGGGAGGGATGGTTCTGGTATCAGGATCCGGTCGAGGAGGAAGAGGAGGTAGCTCCCGCATCGGTGACGCTGGGTGATCTTCCCCTCGAAGCCTGGCTGGACCCCGCCAAGTATCGGAGCCTCCTCAAGCGGGTCCCCATCGAACAGGAAGATTTGAGTACGCTGCCGGCCGGAATGCTGAGAGAGCTGGCTTCAGCCAAGCGCGAGGCCGCCTTGGATGCGCCGACTCCGGAGACCGTGAAGACCTACATCATCGCGCAACGCGCCGTGTTCAAACGCTCCGAGGACTTCACGTCCATGTGGCAGTTGGCGATGTTTACGAACCCGCAGCTCGATTTTGCGACCGAGCATCCGACCTCGCAGTTCGGCCACGACGTGGAGGCCCAGGCGACGCACGAGGTGGACGAGCGGCTCCTCTCATCCGCAAGGGCGAACCATGTCGGCCTGTTCTTCTTCTTCACGTCCACCTGTCGGTTTTGCCAGGAGCAGTCGAAGATTCTGAAGCTGTTCTCCGATACCTACCGGATCGAGGTCTTTCCGGTCACCCTGGACGGGCAGGGGCTGAAGGAATTCCCGAAGGCTGCAGCGGACAATGGCATGGCCGAACGCGTCTCGCTGCAGAAAGTGCCGACGATCTATCTCGCGATTCCGCAGGAGAACTTCCTGGTCGCGATCGGCTCCGGCGTCATGACGTTCAACGAGCTTCGCGAGCGCGTGCTCACGATCCTGAAGCAGCGCCCGCACTTGATGAGCAAAGCGGGCAATTCGTAACACCCTGAAGAGGTAGCTATGACAGCGCGCACACTGCGGACCCTGTTCATTGCCGGCGCGATGGTCTGGATGCCGACCGTCGCCTCGGCTCAGAGCCTCAACGATTCCCTCCAGACCATGTTCGATAGCTGGGGCGTCGTCAGCACGGCGACACCAGGAGCCTATGAGAGCCAGAGCCGCGGGTATCTCGCCGCGGGCGCCTACTCGATCCGGCTGAACAACGACAACTTCTCGCTCTGGAATATCAACCCGCCACGGTTCCGGCGTGGCTGCGCCGGCATCGACACCTACCTGGGCAGCTTCTCCTACGCCAAGCTGAGCCGGTACGTCGATATGCTCCAGCAGTTCGGCGGGTCCGTGGTGCTGGGCTATGCCTTTCAGCTCGCGATGAAGGAGCTCTGCGAGACCTGCTCGAACGTCCTGAATATGATCGAGACCGCGTCGCGGTCGTTGAATGCGCTGGGCCGGATTCAACCCTGTCAGGCCGGCCAGGAAGTGGGGGAAGCGCTCGCCCAGAGCATGAGGGATCCGGACAAGCTCAACCAGTTTGCGTACCGGAAATGGCAGCAGTTCAAGACCCAAACCGGCATCACCGGGGACCCGTGGGAAGATCGGGACAGCGCCCAGGACAACAACTCGGCCGATGCGGCAGCGGCGCTAAAGGGCACGGAATACGACATCACGGGGAATCTCGTCTGGAACGTCCTGAAACAGGCGGGGGTGGAGGATCAGACCGCGCGCATCATCATGTCGACGACCGGCACGATCATTGTGAATGACCAGGGTCAGTCCGAGTATCATCCGCCCACGATTAAGTTCTCGGACTTGATCGACGTGGTGCCGGCGGAGACCGTCCGGGTCTATGCCTGCACCGATGATCCCACCCAATGCCTCCAGATCCAACCTCAGAATGAAACCGCCATGGAAGGGTTCAAGAGCCGGACGGCGACGGCGCTGCAGAACATCGTGACCAATATCTATAGTAAGACCGCGATGAGCGCGGCGGATGTGACGCTGGTGAACATGAGTCCGATCCCGGTGCTCAAGATCCTGACGGATTACGGGCATCCGAATGAAGTCGCAACCCAGTTGGTCCGGATGACGAGTGAAGTGGTGGCCATCGAAATGGCGATTCAATGGATGGAGTGGGCGGTGAATAACGCGATCCAGCAGGGGGCCAAGATCAAACAGCTCAAGCCTAGCTTTGCCGTGGATACGGCCGAATTCCGGAAAGAGGCGCACGAGGTGCTGGCCGAAGCCTACGCCGAGGCAGCGAAGCGTTCGGCCCACCTGCAGAACATCTATAACGTCACGAAGATGGCCCTCGAGCAGGGACAGTATCGGACGGCCCGGTAGGGTGCCGGTGAGCTGAGGCCGGAGCGGACAGCCAATGTGGCAGATCTTTACGTTCGGGAACGGGGATGTCATCGCGGCGGTGATCACGGGCCTCAAGCTGATGATGACCACGGGGGCCTATGAGAGCCTCTTCAGGCTCGGCCTGCTCGGGCTGGTGGTCTTCGCCTTGCTCCATGTGACCTTCAACCGTCGCTTTCTCGGCCCCATGCTGATCGGCGCGGTCGGGCTCCTGTACGCCTCGGTGTTCGTGACGGCCGACGTCTCGATCGAAGATCAGGTCAATCCTGTGGTGCCTGATACCATCGTGACCGGCGTGCCAGTGCTGATTGCGTTTCCGGCATACCTCTCTGGTCAAGTCGGGTATCACCTCACCGCCATCACGGAGACCGCGCTCTTGTTGCCGACCGGCTATCGTTCCACAGGATCAGTGATCAACCGGCCGTTGTTCGAGACGCAGAAGCTGCTCGACTTCACACTCCCTGACAGCGATCTGTGGAAGAATCTCGTCCAGTACCTTATGAACTGCACGCTGAAGGAGATCGACTACAACCAACTGAACCGCACGGCCGTGGAGAAGGCAACCGATGCCCTTGGCGCGATCGCTGCGACGAATCCCGCCTTGAGCTCTCCGTGGTATCAGAATGGCAATATCCAGCCGGCCGCGCAACTCTGCACGGACTTCCATGCGAACATCATCACGCCGGGTTTTACGACACCGGCTCCGGAATATCTGGAAGCCACCCAGAAGCTGCGCTCGGCGCTCGGTGCGGACCCCGCTGTTCCCGGAGACGAACTGCCGCTCATCGATCAGCTCCGGACGACCCTGCTCGGTGTGCCGGGGCAGACCTCGGATCAGGTCCTGCGGAATATCGTGATCGTGAAGGCCTGGAAGGAGGCATGGGCCCAGAGGGCCAAGACGATGAACGATGTGCCGTCGGCAGTGAAGCTGGCTCAGGAGGCCACGACCCAGGATTTGAAGTATCAGGCCTATACCAAGTCCTATATCGCCGCGAAGTTCCTCCCCGTGTTGCGAACGGTCGCGGAAGGCGTCGTGTATCTGGTCACCCCGTTCATCGCCGTGATGGCCCTGTCGGGCTCCATGACTCGGGTGCTGGGGCTCTACGGCCGGAGCTTCGCGTGGCTCGCCGTGTGGGGACCGCTCTACGCGGTCGTGAACTTCGTCATGTATTTCGAAGCCAACGCGAAGGTCAAGGACCTCGTCATCAATTCGGGGTTTGCCGACGCCATCACGTTCAATTCATTCGATCCGATCAGAGAGTACATCGTCGGCATCAATTCCATGGCGGCGGATCTGACGCTGGCGGTGCCGGCCGTGGCCTGGGGCCTGGTATGGGCGGGAGGGAATCTCGCGTCTTCTCTCACCGGGAGTCTCTCCGCTCCCCTCTCTGCCGCCAGCCAGGAAGCAGGGCAGTTCGCTCGTGGTCAGGGGCAGGTCATGTCGGAAGCATCGTCCTATGTGATGGAGCCGGTTCGGATGGGGACCGCGGGGCGTTCCGCGGTGCAAGAGAGCTATACGGTACCGGTCGGCGCCGGCGGCCTGCGCGTCGATGCCCAAACAGGGGTCTCCACCCTGCATCACGCTGATGGCGGGACGACCCGCATCGGGGCGAACGGCATGGTCATGTACCAAGGGCCGACGGGAGGGTTCTCACGGCGAGCGAGCGAGAAATCGCCCACCGGAGGCTGGTACGACAGTGGGGCGTTCCGTCGCGAAGAGTTCGATCACGCGGCCGGCCGGATGGTGCAGAAACAGTTCGAAGTCCGCGGGGCCACGATCGACAAGAGTTTCAGCTACGAGCAGGATGGTGTCTTCCACTCGGTCCGGGAAGAGTACAACCAGGAAACGGGAAAGACCGTCCGCCGCGTGGATGCATCGATCAAGGATGGCGTGAGCCGGGTCGAGACGAGCACGCAGTGGGGGCCGCAACAGGTCAGCGAAACGGGTCCTGTCATGGCCTGGGCGGTCCATCCCGATGGCCGGCAGGAGCCGGTCACCGGCACCCTCTCACGGTCGGGTCTGCGTCTCGGCCATGAGGACTTCTGGGGCGAAGGGCAGCTGGTGACCTCCGGCGACGGCCCGACCCGCGAATACAAGGGACGACTCACCGGACGGAAGATCAACGGGATCTCGGTCTTCGCCGTCTCGCAGGGCGGCTATAAAGAGGGCGTGGTCGGGGAGGTGCTGAGAGAGGATGGCAATCTCCGCTACTACCACAGCGTGGAAGGCGACACCTTTTATACTCGCGATGCGGCGGAGAGCATTGACGTTCGGAAACTGGACGGGGAGATGGAGACTGTCCAGGGCAGGGCAAGGGAATTCGGCCGTGTGACTGTGGGATCAGATGGAAAGTTCCAGCACAGTCCCCTCACGTATGAAATCGAAAGCACGAAGGGCGACCGGAAGGCTGCCTATTCAGGGGAGATCCATGTCGATGCAGAGGGAACGAGGGTTCTCCAAGCGACGGCGGGTGGCACGGAGCGGAGCAACAAGGATCGCTTCGTCGATGCGGGGATGGAGTATGTCTACAAGACCGGCGACAACGGCGGCAAGAGTTATACGGGGGATGGCGTGAGGCTCCAGAGGATTATCGGCCTTCTTCCTGAAAATGAGGCGGTGACCAGGCAAGTGGCGACACACGAAGAAGGGAACGTGATCAAGCTTCCGGACGGGCAAGAGCGGCGCGAGCCCACCTCGGTGAGTCTGTCCTACTCGATTCCCGGAGGGGTGACGAAATCCTTGACCGGCAATTACGACCACCAGGGAGATTTTCACATCGCGGCCGGGCAGAGCAGGGAAGGGGTGGAGTTTCTGACGCTTGACCAGTATGGCGGGCAGGATGTCGCCGTTCGGGGCGTGAAGAGCAACCAGACGGGAGAAGCAATTTTCAGCCATGCTGAGCGGGGCAGCAAGACGGAACTCTGGGATTATGTGTCAAGCGTCATGGGATGGCAGGAAAAGGAACAGTACCTCAAGGATAAACCGATCGAATGGAAGGATGGGACAACCGGGCAGGCCCACAAGGGGCATTTCTTCGGGCTGTTCGATCAGGAGGGGAATCTCCTGGAGGGCAGCGTGGTCAATGACCTGCGGAGCCAGGCGTTCGTGATGAAGCAGAATCCGCTGACCAAAGAATACGAGACCGGCTTTCTCGACATGCATCAAGATCCCGATTCGCATGCCTCCGTGGCGACCTACACGACCCTCTCCACAGAACAGGTCGGCGCGGACGGGACCGCTCGGACATTGACGCTCGGGCCGCAATCAGGGGATGGGACAAGAGAAGTCCTCTCGGATATCGGAACGGGCGGGAGGAAAACCGACCTGTTCCATGACTATACCCATGAGACAGGCGGGCATTTCGTTGAGCGGTTCGAGGATTTCCATCGGACGCAGGGCGGGACACTCTCCGAAATGCATAACACGCGGATGTTCAGCGGGACCAAATGGATCCCTGATCCCGTCCATCAGGGGCAACATCATCCCGTGCAGATGCGTGGCTTCATGGATGAACAAGGGAATGTGGTCTACGCCGAATTTCAAAGCGGGCAATACGGGAAGACGTGGAACTACAAGGTGGTCGATGGAAAGGCACAATGGGGTGTTGCCGAAACGGCCCAACCTACATATGGTGGACCGGGATTGACGAATTTCCGTTCGCTTTCCAAGAACGAAGTCGAAACAAGTGGATTAGCTTCCACACAGATCATTGCGCCTGATGGAAAGCTGCTCTATGAAAAGGGAGATAGCGGCATACAGGTGATCGAATGGGATGTGTACAGGCAGGAACTCCAGCGACGCGTGAACATCGGTACCGAGTATCCTGTGTTTGGGCACTGGGATGCGAAAGAGCTCACCAATGAAGACAGCGGGGCGAAGCAAACTTTGAGAGCGATCGGAGCTGGCAAAACCGCCGTTGACATTGTCACGGGTGCGGGTAATTTGGCCATGACAGGTCGGCGATTGGGCGGAGCCTTCGGAGGCGGAACTGGCGCTGCAGGTCCAAAGGGAGGCCCACTTCCAGGAGGAAGTCCCGGTGATCGGTCTGGCATGAGGCCCGGCCCCGGCACTTCGCCGCAGAGAATGGAGGACCTCCAGAGGTTCCAGGAGGATCTTACTCATGCACTCAAGAAAAGTGGGATCGACATTAGTGGGTCTAAAAACTAGGATAGAAACGCATAACCCTGACTCCCTCGCCGGAAGATCGGCCTTGATGCGTGCCGCGGTATCGGAACACTATCGGTTGTCACGCCAGCGGCAGCGGGAGATGGCGACTCCTCGTCAAGTGAAGTAAACTCTTGCTCTGACAACGTCTAGGTGCCTCATCATGATGTGGCCCCGATTAGCGGTCCTGTGGCAACAGCTGAGGAACTGGTGGAACGGCCTTGGATGGGGGCCATCTCAACGAGTAGATGGGTTGGATCTGTTGGATCCCGATCCTGAGTCCAGCGGGAATGAGATTAATCCTGGAACTGGTTACCCGATGCTCGATGATATCATCGATGTGCATGGTAACACCTATGGCAGAGGAGAAAACGTTTTCTGCGATGATGATTAGCGTTCCCTCGATGTGATGACTGTTGCCAGTTGTTGTGAGTATTGAACGCGTTTCACACCCATGGTACTGGAGCCCCGCTGACCGTGTCAGACTCCGACTCGTCGGAGGTGGATATACTGCGGGCCGATAGCCGGATAGACTGCGGAAGTCGCAGTATATCCCAGTACGCGAAGCACGACGAAATATTGAATAGGTATCGGATTTCCCAGTAGACTCGCCTTCCACTGAAGTGCTTAGGCTGCCGTGCTATGCTGCACGGCTAGGCCGCAGCATACTTAATAGTTAGGGAAGGTCTGATTTATTCCCTGTTGGTGATGTGCTATGGGTAGCGCAGTACTGAATTGGAGACGCACCCATGCACCAACAGACCTTCGCCGAAGTTCCATTCGAACAGTATCGCAAGCCCACCC